>JAEEGL013609226.1_pt1 | contig 57308 bp, 54 predicted proteins | sample 9134231 | NCBI WGS metagenome assembly JAEEGL01 (sample SAMN16246548, study PRJNA631951) | gut metagenome | biome: gut microbiome; feature: rumen; material: fiber-attached | host: Bos | place: Iran: Karaj | collected 2018-10
AGCATAATCCCGGAGTGTCGATCGAAACAGAAGTGTTTACGATCAACCAGAACAATGAGCAGATCATAGAAGAAATCTATTCAGCCACACCGGCCTTCATTGGCTTTTCCTGTTACATCTGGAATATTACCGTGATCCGCGAGATCGTAGAGACACTGCACGTGTTGCTTCCCGAAACACAGATCTGGCTGGGCGGGCCCGAAGTATCTTATTGTGCAAAAGAGATGCTTGATACACTCCCGATTTACGGCGTCATGAAAGGAGAAGGAGAGATCACGTTCTCCAATCTTGTACGGGAGTTCATGCTTCAGGAAGCGGGAGATTACCGTAGAGTGAAAGGGATCACCACAAGAGACTTTGACACCGGGGAGTGCGATCTGATCGCGATGGATGAATTGCCGTTTATTTATCGCGACTTTCCTGCGGAAGTATTTGAAAACAGGATCCTGTATTATGAATCTTCCAGAGGATGCCCTTATGCCTGCAGCTACTGCTTATCCTCGGTTGAAAAGAAACTGCGTTTTAAGAGCCTCCCTCTGGTATATGAGGAACTGCAGTTCTTTTTGGATCATCAGGTGCGGCAGGTGAAGTTTGTGGACCGTACGTTTAACAGCAGCAATTCGCATGCTTTGGCGATCTGGCAATTTCTTAGGGATCATGACAACGGAGTGACCAATTTTCACTTTGAGATTGCCGCGGAAACGTTAAGCGACGAGGCGATAGCCCTGATCCAAACGATGCGGCCCGGTCTTTTGCGCCTGGAGATCGGGGTACAGAGTACGGATCCGGGTACGCTAAAGGCGATCCACAGGATCATGGATCTTGAGAAGTGCAAACGTGTCGCAATCATGCTGCGAAGACAGGGAAACGTGAAGTTGCACCTGGATCTGATCGCAGGACTACCCGGCGAGGGTTACAAACGGTTTGTGCAATCTTTTAATGAGGTATACAGCCTGCGCCCGCACGAACTGCAGCTTGGATTTTTAAAGGTCCTGAAAGGGACACCGATAGCAAATGAAGCCGCAAAAGCCGGGATTGTGTGCACAAAAGAGCCGCCTTATGAGGTTCTGTTCACAAAGGATATCACATACGCGGAACTCCGCAGGCTGAAGGCTGCGGAAGAGATGCTGGAGATCTATTATAACAGCGGGCAGTTTGTAAGATCGATCGCCTATCTGGAGACCTTTTTTGACGCCCCATATGCGCTGTATGAATCGCTTGCGAACTACTATAAGGAAGAGGGATTTGCCATCATTCAGCCCTCGAGAATGAAGCGTTATGAGATCCTGTTATCCTTCTGGGAAAAACAGAACGCTTTCGATCCAAAAGAGTCTTTGGCTGAAAAGCAGAAGATGCGAAAGAAGATGTGCGAGTGCCTGCTTTATGACCTCTATGCCAGGGAAAATCTGAAAAAGCGGCCGGCTTTTGCCGGGGAGCAGGATGTAAGAGCTCATGCGTATCAAAAGGGCGATAAGCAGCTGATGCACTTAATACATGCGGAGTTTTTTGAGGAACTGACGGGAGAGGGCAGAATGCTTCTCTTTGATTACAGGCGGCGCGATCCTGTAACGGACAACGTATTTGTGGAAGACATCACCGAAAAAAGGAAAGGCGACGAACGGAATGAAAAAACGGACCGGAGAGATCCTGCGGATTTTGGATGAAATGTATCAGATTGAATGGAAATGCTATCTGGATTATCAGGAACCCTGGCAGCTGCTGATCGCAACGATACTCAGCGCGCAGTGTACGGATGCACGTGTCAATATCGTCACAAAGGATCTGTTTGTCAAATATCCTTCGATCGAAGCTTTTGCAGGGGCGGATCTTGCGGAACTTGAGCAGGATATCCGCTCGACGGGATTTTATCACAATAAGGCGAAAAACATCATCCAATGCTGCAGGACGCTGCATACGGAATACCATGATGAATTGCCAAGAACGCTGGAGGAACTGACGGGGCTTGCGGGGGTTGGCAGAAAGACCGCTAATGTGATCCGCGGGAATATTTTCGGGGATCCGTCGATCGTTGTGGATACGCACGTCAAACGGATATCCAAGAGGCTCGGGCTGACAAAGGAAACGGACCCGACGAAAGTGGAATTTGACCTGATGAAGGAACTGCCCAAAGAAAGCTGGATCGTTTACAATCTCCAGCTGATCACGTTTGGCAGGGATATCTGCAGTTCGCAGCGACCGTCCTGTGAGCGTTGCAGGCTGCAGGACTATTGTGTGGAGTACCGGGAAATGGCCGCAGGCGGAAAAAAGCCTAGCGGTAAGAAGGGGAAAAGATCGAACGCTTCTTAAGCTCCGTAAGGATACTATCCCGCGTCAGGGAGGTCAGTTTTTCTGCTTCTTCGATCAAACGCTCGATCTCGTCATATTTTTTTTCTGTTTCATAGATGTCTGCCAGAATCAGATAATTCTTGCGGATATCCGTATGGCAGGAAATGCCGAATTCCAGGACCTTTACGGCTTCTTCCGTGCGGCCGAGCTTCTGCAGCTCTTCGCCCCAGTCGGCCAGGGTCCTGATCATTTCCGTGTAGTTTTGGTCATATTCTGTCAGATCGGTCAGGTTGGCAACGCCGTAGCGCAGCTTCAGATCGGTATTGGAAATGCCGTTCAGATTCACGATCTTGGCATCCTTTAAGCCCAGCAGGAAAGCCTCGCTTTCCATGATCACGGGATTGCCGACTTCGCCCGTGAAGGGAAGTGAATCATAGGGAATGGAAATGTAATCAAGATCAGTCAGAGGCTTCCTGCGCGTGCTGTTTGCTTTGCGTTCCCTATCCCAGAACTGCTCCTCGATTTCCTTCATTTTATTGCCGCTCCGTTTCATATAAAACCAGGTGAAAGCGGACAGCAGTACGACGGTTGTAAAAATAGGAAGTTTCATATATAATAACCTTTCGGGAGAGAGAAAAATGAGCAATAAAACCAAAAAGATCATTTCTGCGGTAATCGTCCTGCTTCTGGTTCTGGCAATGGTGATTCCCACTCTGATGTCTATTTTACCTCAATAACCCTTTTTATATCAATAGTTGCGGGAGTATGTGATGAAAAATCGCAGTCTCATGAAAATCGTTAGCTTCCTGTGCGTGTCGGCGCTTTGCGTCCGGCCTGTTTTTGCACGCGTAACGATGCCGACGATCGATACGGACGGAACCTCAACAGTGCTTGGTTTTAAGCCGGTTGAGATCGATAACCGCGACCACTCCGGAACCATTCCGGACGGTGTCTGGTACGGGCCGCTCGATCTGTCCGGCTGCACCTATGACGAGGCCAGAAAATCCATCATACTCTACGTGACTTCCCTGCAGAATGCCAAGATCACGCTGTGCGCAAAAGACGGTCAGAAGACCGATGTAAAAGCAGGTGATCTCGGTCTTGAATGGGATGATGAGGATACCCTTTATGAGGCTTTAACACTTGGCAACGGCGGGAATGTTGTAAACCGTTTCAAGGAACGTAAAGATCTGGAACGCGAGAACAAGCACTACGAAGTCAAGGTTTCCTTTGACCGCGGCATCCTTTCCAACACGCTCCATTCCGTATCGCAGAAATACAATGTTGAACCGACGGAATCCGAGATGGTCCGTGAGGACGGAGAATTTGTGATCACGGAAGGAAGGACCGGATACATCATCGATGAAAACGCTTCCATGCGTGAGATTGAAAATACGCTGCAGAATTGGAACGGGGAAGAAGTACAGATCGATCTTGTCGGCGAGGTTAAGAAACCGAAGGGAACGATGGAAGAACTGTCGAAAGTAAAGGATGTTCTCGGCAGTTTCCAGACAAGTCTCGGCTCCTCCAATTCCGACAGAAGTAAGAATGTCCGCAACGGCATGAGCCTGATCAACGGTACGATCCTTTACCCGGGAGAAGAGTTCTCCACCTACGAGAAGATCAGTCCGTTCACGGAAGAAAACGGGTATTTCCTTGCCGGATCCTATCTGAACGGTTCGGTCGTGGAAACGTTCGGCGGCGGAATCTGTCAGGTAAGCACGACGTTATACAATGCGGTGCTTCTGGCAGAGCTTGAGGTAACGGAACGCCACAATCATTCAATGATCGTTAATTATGTTGATATATCAGGGGATGCGGCAATCTCCGGGACAACGAAGGATTTTAAATTCAAAAACAATACAAATGCACCGATCTATATCGAAAGCGATGCATCGGACAGCAGAAAAGTCGTATTTAACATCTACGGTCAGGAAACCAGACCGGCCAACAGAACAGTGGAACTGATGAGCATTGAGACCGGAAGGCTTGCACCGGAGGAGAATACGATCGAAGATCCGACCAAACCTGTAGGCTATCGGGCCGTACGCGGCGGACATGTCGGTTATTCCGGTGAATACTGGCGGATCATCAAGGTGGATGGTGTGGAAACGGAGCGTGAAAAGATCAACGTCAGCAATTACCAGTCCACGCCCACAACGATCATCGTCGGGACCGGGCCTGCGGACCTCCTTATGCCCGCAGCGGGTGCGGAAGCAGTGCCGGAGGAAGCGACGGAATAGCATGAGAATCGGGAAATGTCCGGAGAACGCATATAAGCGCTCCGTTGGAAAATATCTTCAGACGGGAGACGGTCGATCGATCACTTCCATACGGCAGACAGCACTGACTTATGAGATGGCGCCTGCCGTATTTTTACAGGATGCGGTCAATGAGATTGCCGCAGCAGGCGCGCAATCGACCGGCATCGCAGCGGGGCTGATCGTACCGCCGGATACGGAAGAGGCGATGGTTGCATCGGTCATGGAGCGGCTTTTGCCCGTATGCGAAAGAGAAAACGTGCCACTCACGGAAGTATCCGTGAAAACACTGCAGGCGGTATCTGAGCCGGTTTTGCAGGTTACGGTGACCGGACGGGATCCTAAGAGGAAAAAGATAAAGCAGGAAGCAGACCTGCTGCTTGTCGGAGCAGTCGCAATGGCAGGTACGATGATCCTGGCAACAGAGAAAGAAGACGTGCTTTTGCAGAAATTCGCACGACCGTTCATTGCCGGAGCAGTAGATTTTAAGAATCACTTGTCCGTGACTGGTGCGGCGCGTGTGGCGTTTGAAAACGGCGCGATCGCAGCATACAGCCTGTCGGAGGGCGGTATCTTTGCAGGTCTTTGGGAGTTTGCATCGGCGCATAAATCCGGACTGGAAGCGGATCTGAAAAAGATCACGATCCGGCAGGAAAGCGTGGAGATCGCAGAGATTTTTCAGATCAATCCTTATCAGCTGCTTTCCACGGGTGCCATGCTTGTGGCGGCACAAAACGGACTTGAAATGCTGCGTGTTTTCCGTGATAATGGGATAGAAGCAGTGATGATCGGATCATTGAAGAGTGGAAATGACAGGGTGATCCGCAACGATACGGAGACCAGATATCTGGATCTGCCTGCGGCAGATGAAATATACCGGATATTCGGATAGATCAGGTTGATCACAAGAGGAGGAGAATAACATGAGAGAAAAGATCCTGACTTTTATAGAAAAGAACAGCCGCGTAGAGCTGAAGGAACTGGCGATTTTGCTTGGCATGTCGGAAACGGATGTGGCAAATGAACTGGAAGCCATGGAAAACGAAGGGATCATTTGCGGATATCATACGCTGATCGACTGGGATAAAGTCACAACAGAGCGGATCAATGCCGTGATTGAAGTACGGGTTACTCCGCAGCGTGGCAGGGGCTTTGACTCCATCGCGGAACGGATCTACAAATATCCGGAAGTGGAATCCGTATATCTGATGTCCGGCGGTTACGACCTGTTAGTCATGCTGGAGGGCAAGACGCTTCGTGAGGTTTCTTCGTTTGTTTCGGAGAAGCTCTCCACCTTGGAATCGGTGCTCAGTACGACCACGCATTTCATTCTGAAGAAGTACAAAGACCACGGAACGATCCTGCACCAGGAATATGCTGATGAGAGGGAGATCCTGTCATAATGAGAAATCCGTTATCACAGACAATTGTTAATATCAAACCGTCCGGTATCCGCCGCTTTTTTGATATCGCAGCGGAACGGAAAGATACGATCTCTTTGGGCGTCGGCGAACCCGACTTTGATACGCCCTGGCATGTGCGGGATGAGGGTATTTATTCCTTGGAAAAAGGAAGGACGTTCTACACTTCCAACGCCGGCCTTATGGAACTGCGTGAAGAGATCTGCAAATATTTATCGCGCCGCATGGATCTGAATTATGATCCGAAGAAGGAAGTGCTGATCACGGTCGGCGGTTCCGAAGCGATCGATATCGGCCTTCGCGCCATGGTCGATCCCGGTGATGAAGTACTGATCCCGCAGCCAAGCTATGTATCATACGAACCCTGTGCGATCTTAGCGGGTGCGAAACCCGTGATCATAGAGCTGAAAAACGAGAACGAGTTCCGCCTGACGCCGGAACAACTGCTTGCAGCGATCACGGATAAGACCAAGATCCTGATCATGCCTTATCCCAACAACCCGACCGGCGCGATCATGGAACAGTCTGACCTTGAAAAGATTGCGAAGATCTGCGTGGAAAAGGACCTGTTTGTGATCTCCGACGAGATCTATGCAGAGTTGACGTTCGGAGACAGAAAGCATGTGTCCATTGCTTCGTTTCCCGGCATGCGCGAGCGCACCGTTGTGATCAACGGATTTTCCAAGGCCTATGCAATGACCGGGTGGAGACTGGGATATGCCTGCGGACCGGAAGAGATTCTGAAGCAGATGACCAAGATCCATCAGTTTGCGATCATGTGTGCACCGACAACGAGTCAGTATGCGGCTATTGAAGCGTTAAAAAACGGGGATACCGATGTGGAGACCATGCGGGAATCCTATAACCAGAGACGCAATTTCCTGATGCATGCGTTTCGGGAAATGGAATTGCCCTGCTTTGAACCCTTTGGTGCGTTCTATGTATTTCCCTGCATCAGTGAATTTGGCATGACTTCCGAGGAGTTCGCTTTTGCGCTGCTCGATGTCAAGAAACTGGCCGTCGTTCCCGGTTCTGCGTTCGGACTGGGCGGGGAAGGCTTTGTCAGGATTTCTTATGCTTATTCCCTGAAAAAGCTGGAAACGGCTGTGGGGCGGCTTGCGGAATTTGTGACTGAGCTGAGGAATAAAGCATGAACATCGTGCTGCTTGAGCCGGAGATTCCTGCCAATACAGGCAATATCGGCAGGACCTGTGTGGCGACAGGGACAACGCTGCATCTGATCGAACCCCTGGGCTTTCGCCTGACCGAGAAAAACCTGCAGCGGGCAGGGATGGACTACTGGGACAGGCTCGATGTCAGACGCTATACCAACTTCCGGGATTTCCTCGAAAAAAACAGCTATCCGAAGATCTTTATGGCAACGACCAAAGCAAAGCAGACATATGCGGATGTGCAATATGATGCGGACAGCTTTGTGATGTTTGGAAAAGAAAGTGCGGGGATTCCCGAAGAGATCCTGCTGGAGCATGAAGATACCTGCATCAGGATTCCGATGCTTTCCAATGAACGCTCCCTGAATCTTGCCAATTCCGTTGCGATCATTTTATATGAAGCATTCCGGCAGCAGGGATTTTGTTCGTTGCAGGAAAAGGGAGAATTGCACAGACTGACCTGGAAAAGTGAACAGAATTCTTAATCTTCCAGATCTTTGGATTTGGGTAAAGTGAAGATAAATTCGGTACCGACGCCTTCCGTGGAGATCACGTTGATGTTCTCATGGTGGGCGTTGATGATCTCTTTGGTAATGGACAGGCCCAGGCCTGTTCCTTTTTTGTCTTTTCCGCGGGAAATATCGGTCTTATAGAAACGGTCCCAGATCAACTTCAGGGAATCCTTGGGAATCCCGATGCCGCTGTCCTTAACGGAGACAAAGACTTTTTCATTCTTCTCCGTTGTCTCCACCTTGATCGTGGAATCGGAGCTGCTGAATTTGATCGCGTTGTCAATCAGATTGTAAAGAACCTGCTTGATCTTTTCCTCATCGGCCGTGACAAACAGGGTCTGGCCGGTCAGGACCAGTTTGAAGCGGATCTTTTTCTCAAAACAGGTTCCTTCAAAAGTTGCAGCCACGTTTTTGATGACTTTATTGATGTCAAAATCAGATACATCCAGTACCGTGCCGCGCAGGTTCAGGTTGTTCAGAGTCAGCAGGCTGTTGGTCAGCTTTGTCAGGCGCTCGGTTTCATTGAGCACGATATTGAGGTATTTTTCGTGCATTTCCGGCGGAATGTTACCGTCTACCATGGCCTCCAGGTAACCGCGGATGGAGGTTAAGGGAGAACGGAAATCGTGAGACACGTTTGCGATGAATTTCTTCTGGTTTTCTTCCGCACGTGAAAGCTCCGATGCCATCAGGTTCAGGGATGCCGCCAGACGTCCGATCTCATCGTCTTTATCAACATCGATCACGTAATCCAGGTTGCCGCCGGTATATTCCCTGGCAGCCTTTGTGATCTTACGCATCGGCAAATATATGATCGTGGTAAAAAAGATCAGAATGATCAGAGAAAGGCCGAAGATGATCGCAAAGGTGGTATAAGCGATCCTTGTCATGTCGGATAATTTTTCTTCCACCTCCCGAAGAGGCGAATGCACAACGATATATGCCTGCCTGCGGAAGTTGGCCGTTACGGGAGAGATCACACTGATCACGGATTCTTTAAAGGCACCGTAGAAGTCTCCCACAATATAATATTTTTGGAGCATGTCGGCGGGATTAAACGGTTCCGGAACGGCGGTAACCTGTCCGGCGGGAGATGAGGAATCAAACAGGACCGTCCCGTTTGTGGACATGATCCAGATGGATGTGGAAGTCATGGAGTCGACAACGGTCAGACGGTCTATAAAATCCGCACCTGTAAAATTGGCATTGGACAGATTCTTGGAATAGGTGTTGGAGATCGCAGTCGCTTCCTTATAGAGTTCTGCAGCCTTCGCACGGATCATGGCATCACGAACCATTTCCGACGTCAGGGTATTGATCGTCAAAAGGCTTAGGATCGCAAAAACCAGATATGCGATGATGAACTTCAGGTAAACGGTCGACTTGCGCTTCATGGATCATTTTACCTCAAATTTGTAACCGATCCCCCATACAGTGGACAGGCGCCATGCACTGTGGTCTTTGATCTTTTCGCGCAAACGTTTGATATGTACATCTACGGTTCTGGTATCACCGATATATTCATAGCCCCAGATGTGATCCAGGAGCTGTTCCCTGGTGAATACCTGATTTGGGGAAGAAGCCAGAAAATAGAGTAATTCCAGTTCCTTAGGCGGCATTTCCACGGCTTTTCCGTAGTAGAGAACCGAGTAGTTGGTCAGGTTGATCGTCAGATCCGGATACTCCACGCATTTCGTATCATTTGCGGCAGGTGCCTGCACCTGCTTTGCGGGGACGCTTCGGCGCAGAACGGCTTTGACCCTGGCGACGAGTTCCTTGGAATCAAACGGTTTTTCCATATAGTCATCGGCACCAAGCTCCAGGCCCAGTACCTTGTCGAATACTTCTCCTTTGGCGGAAAGCATGATGATCGGCGTATCGGATTTGGAACGCACTTCCCTGCAGACCTGATATCCGTCGATGCCGGGGAGCATTAAGTCTAACAGGATCAGATTCGGCTCATAGGTCTCAAAAGCGGTCAATGCGGATTCCCCGTCGTTGACGATCATGGTATCAAAGCATTCTTTTGTCAGATACAGGGAGATGAGCTCCGCGATATTTGCATCATCATCCACGATCAGGATTTTCTGTTTGTTGGCCATGACTTTCCTCCATTACTTAAATTCTACGATGGTAACGCCCGCATCTCCTTCGCCGTATTCCGCAAGCTGATATGACTTTACATACGAAATCTTCTTTAAGTGGGAATGGACGGCGCTTCGGAGTGCTCCGGTTCCTTTCCCGTGCACGATGCGGACTTTCGCAAGACGCGACATATAGGCATCATCCAGATATTTGTCCAGTTTTGCAAGTGCTTCATCAACCGTCAGTCCGATGAGGCTCAGTTCGGAAGAGATGGAGGCGGCTTTGCTTAATGAACCGCCGTAGGATCTTGCTTTTTTGCCATTCTCTTTATCCTCTTTGACCAATTCGACATCATTGATATTGGTCTGCATCCGCATGATCCCGCATTGCACGAAGAGATTACCCTTGGCATCGGGGATCGATGAGACCGTGCCGCTTAAGTTCATGGACAGGATCCGGATATCATCTCCCAAATGAAAATCAGAAGGCTTCAGATCGGACGATTGTCCGGGCGTTTTCTGCTTTATGACCGGCCTGGTTTCATCCAGCTTCTCGCGAAGCTTTTTCCGGAGAGCCTCCATTTCCCGGATATCCTCTCCGCCGCCGTGTTTCTGATAATAGCGGATCGCCTCGTCAGCGATCTTTTTGGCTTCCTGCAGGGTGCGTTCGCGCATCCGGTCCCATTTGCTCTGCTTGGCTTCCAGGGAGGTTTTCAGTTCTTCCGCTTCTGCCCGATAAGCAGCAACGGTTTCTTTCTCCTGTTCCAATAATAACCGATTTTCGTCCAACTGTGAAAGGACATCTTCAAAATCTTCGTCTTTTTTATTCAGGCGCGCTGCGGCATCTTCGATCACGGATTCGTTCAGCCCGAGTTTACGGGAGATTGCAAAAGCGTTGCTTTTTCCCGGCACGCCGATCAGGAGGCGGTAAGTGGGCTGAAGCGTTTCCACATCGAACTCACAGCTGGCATTCATCACCATCGGTTCTCTGATCGCATAGATCTTCAGTTCGCTGTAGTGCGTCGTTGCCACTGTCCGGATATGCCGTTTGTGCAGCGTGTTTAGAATGGCAATGGCCAGTGCCGCACCCTCCGTCGGGTCTGTTCCGGCACCCAGTTCGTCAAACAGGCAAAGGCTGTCCGTATCCGCCTGATCCAGGATCGTCACGATACGTTTCATATGGGAAGAAAACGTGGAAAGGCTTTGTTCAATGCTCTGTTCGTCCCCGATGTCCGCAAAGATATCCGAGAAGACGGAAAGTTCCGAACGGTCCAGGGCAGGAATATGAAGTCCGGCCTGTCCCATCAGTGCAAGCAATCCGAGGGTTTTCAAAGCAACGGTCTTACCGCCGGTGTTCGGGCCCGTGATGATCAGGAGATCAAATGTATCACCGAGAGACAGATCAATCGGTACAACGGTATCTTTGGGGAGAAGAGGATGTCTTGCCTTCCTGAAAAGGACACGTCCTTCCGTGTTATACAAAGGCCTGGTTGCGTTCATGGAGAGCGCAAGCTTACCTTTGGCAAAGATAAAATCAAGTTCCGCGATCGTTTCAAGGTTCTGGCGGATCTCAAAGAGATGCTCCGCGCAATTTGCACTCAATTCTGCAATGATCCGTTCTATTTCCTGTGTTTCCTGCAGTTCCAGTTCCCGCAGATCGTTGTTCAGATTGACAACGGCAGCAGGTTCGATAAAAAAGGTGGATGCGGAGGATGACTGGTCATGGATCATCCCCGGCACGTTGTTTTTGTATTCTGATTTTACGGGAATGCAGTACCGTCCGTCCCGCATGGTGATGACGGCATCCTGCAGATAATTCCGGTATGTCTGGTTGACCATCTGTGTCAGCTGGGTATGGATCTTGTCAGAGGTCTGTTTCATATGACGTCTGATGGAGCGAAGCGCAGATGAGGCATCATCGCTGATCTCTTCCTCCGAAAGGATGCAGCGCCTGATATCCGTACACAACGGATTTAACGGCTCCAGCAGAAAAAAATAGGTGTCAAGGGCATCTTCCCCTGCGGTATCGCTGCTGTCTCTTCTGCCAAAGGATTTCACTCTGGCCGTGTTTTCGAGAAGCCTTGCAATCTGCAGAAGATCGGATGTATTGATACTGCTTCCTTTGTCGAGACGCTGCAGGGATGCATAGATGTCGCTTGTTGCATAGAAGGAGACAGAGGAATTCTTAAGCAGCCGGTTCAGTGCATCAGCAGTTTCCGTCTGCGCATCCGTAATCTCTTCCGGTGTCAGATACGGACTTAAAGAAAGGCATCGCTCCTGACCCAGTTCAGAGGATGCCTGCTCTTTCAGCATTTCAAGAATTTTCGGAAATTCCAGAGTCTTTAATGCACCTTCGTTCATAACAAGGTAAGTGTAGCAGAATTCGGGTGTTTTCGCAACGCGACCTTGTAGTTTCCGGCTGGTTTTAGTATAATAGGGAAACAGTGGCGAAGGAGATTTCTTCATGGCAGAACAAAAGCAGGAAACCGTTCGGAACACAGTAGCCAAAGAGAACGAGCGATCCGTGGCAAGCGGAGAGCAGAAGTTTGATTTTATCACGGAAACGATCAAGAAAAAGCCGGTGAATAAAAAGCGGGTATTCTTGAAGTTTGTGTCAACGATCCTGTGGGCCGTCCTGTTTGGTGTCGTTGCCTGCGTAACCTATATTTTGCTGTATCCGAAACTGGAAGAGCACTTCCGTCCGTCTGCGGCAGATGTTACCGCTTCCGCATCCGATGAAGAAAACGGAGAAGAATCGGTTACCACCGAAGAAGTGGATGTTACCCCTGCGACCGAAGAGAAAACGCATGAAGTTGTCACGCAGGTGGTCCAGAAGGTGGAAAAAGTCGAGAAAAATCTCGACGTCAGTGACTATAAACAATTGTACACGCAGATCTCCCGCGTCGCATTTGAAGCCCGCAAATCGCTGGTGACCGTTACCGGCATTTATCCGGATACGGACTGGTTCCAGAATCCGTACGAACAAAACCGTGCCACTTCAGGACTTCTGGTAGCGGATAACGGCAAGGAGTTGTTGATCATTGCGCAAACGCAAGCGATCAGGAACGCGGAATCGGTTACGGTTACTTTTATTGACGGAACAGAGCACAAGGCATCCGTCAAAAAGACAGATCATAATACCGGACTAACGGTAGTCGGTGTCGATATTGATTCCTTAAGTGAAGAGACAAAAGAAAAAATAGCCATGGCCAAGCTTGGGAGTTCCCGGATTTCTTCTCTTGTCGGAAGCCCGATCATCGCACTGGGCAATCCGATCGGCATTTCCGGTTCCATGGCCAGCGGTCAGATTACCAGCAACAGTTTTGTAAAAACACTGACGGACAGCAGCGCGCAGTTCCTGACGACGGACATTTACGGAAGTGATACTGCGAGCGGTGTTCTGGTCAATCTGGACGGAGAAGTGCTGGGGATCATTTATCAGGACGACAGTGTCGGTGACGCACCGAACCTGATCAAGGCATACGGAATTTCGGACCTGCGGGGCAAGATCGAAAAACTTTCCAACGGACAGGATTTAGCATATCTTGGGATCTACGGAACGGACGTGACGGAAACTGCAGCCAGGGAACTGGGCCTTCCTTACGGGGCTTATGTCAAAGAGGTCGTGATCGATTCGCCAGCCATGGAGGCAGGGATCCAGAACGGAGATGTGATCGTAAAGATCGGCACGACGGAGATCAATTCCTTCGAAGCATTTAAGGACGCCATGCTGAAATGCCAGCCGGGTGATCTGATGATGGTCACCGTACTCAGACAGGCCAGATTTGAATACGCCGAGGTATCCTATGAGATCACGCTCGGAACATTGGAGTAGGATATGAAATACATTGAAAGCATCTATGAGGGAGAAAACATTTCGGATGTTTATCTGATCAAACAGAAGACATCGGCGGTGACCAAAAACGGGAAACCGTATGAGAATATGATCCTGCAGGATAAAACCGGCACGATCGATGCCAAGATCTGGGAACCCAATTCCGCCGGGATCGAAGATTTTAATGCATTGGATTATGTACAGATTACCGGGAACGTGACTTCCTTTAACGGCGCGCTTCAGGTTAGCGTGCAGCGGGCCAGAAAGTGCAGGGAAGGGGAATATGACCCTGCGGACTATCTGCCGGTATCGTCCAAAAACATTGATGATATGTTTGCGCAGATCACGCAATACATTTCCGGAATCACGTCGCCGTATTTAAAACAGTTGCTTGAAGCGTTTTTTGTGAACGACGCGGATTTCATTAAGGCGTTCAAAACGAGTTCAGCGGCAAAATCGGTACATCACAGTTTTGTCGGCGGCCTTTTGGAGCACACGCTTTCCGTTACGAATCTTTGTAATTATCTTGCGGAAGCTTATCCCATGATCAATAAGGATCTGCTGCTCAGTGTCGCGATATTGCACGATATCGGGAAGACGCGGGAATTGTCCGATTTTCCGGAAAATGATTATACGGATGACGGGCAGCTGCTTGGGCATATCGTGATCGGATATGAAATGGTTTCGGCAAAGATCGCACAGATCCCGGGTTTTCCGGATAAGCTTGCCGGAGAAATCAAACACTGTATTCTGGCACATCACGGGGAACTTGATTACGGGTCGCCTAAAAAACCGGCGATCATTGAGGCCGTTGCACTGCACCATGCAGATAATACGGATGCAAAGCTGGAGATCATGTCAGAATTACTGGCTTCCCAAACGGGCACGGACTGGCTGGGATATAACAGGCTGATCGATTCCAATGTGCGCAGAACGAGCGAATAATCAGATGGATTACCGGAAAAACCAACAGGTAACTGTGAAAATTGAAGATATCGGAATAAACGGAGAGGGTATCGGCCGCATCAGCGGCTATACCCTTTTTGTGAAAGATGCGATTGTCGGTGACCTTGTGGAGGCATCTCTTACCAAAGTCAAGAAAACGTATGCCTACGCAAGGCTGGTCCGTGTGATCGAACCGTCAAAAGACCGGATCACGCCGCCTTGTAAGATCTACAGGCAGTGCGGCGGATGCCAGATCCAGGCATTATCTTACGCGGCACAACTTGCTTTTAAACAGCAGAAGGTCATGAATGACCTGATCCGGATCGGCGGGATCTCCAAAGAGGAGTTGAAAGAGATCATGGAGCCGATCGTCGGGATGTCTGATGCGGATCAATCCGGTGACGCCGGCTTCCGTTACCGGAACAAGGCCCAGTATCCCATCGGCAGGAACAGGGATGGAAAATTGATCGCAGGATTTTATGCAGGGCGTACGCACGCGATCATGGAGACGGATGACTGCCTGCTGGGACCGGGCGAAAACGGAGAGATCTTAAAGAGCGTTCTTACGCACATGGAGCGTTATCAGATCATGCCGTATGACGAAGAGAGCGGAACGGGGCTTGTGCGGCATGTCATGATCCGGAAGGGCTTTGCAAGCGGACAGATCATGGTCTGTCTCGTGATCAACGGACGATCCCTGCCGGAATCAGAGATATTAGTGGAAAACCTGAAAGAGATTGACGGGGTCTGCAGTATTTACCTGAACGTACAGCAGGAGAAGACAAATGTCATTCTGGGAGAGGAGAATATCCTGCTCTGGGGCAGTGCGTGGATCGAGGACATGATCCATATCTGTGATGTAAATAATGGCTTTGCACCGACCCGGGAAGTACTGACCTATGCGATCTCGCCGTTATCGTTCTATCAGGTTAACCCGAAACAGACAGAGCGGATGTACTCGCAGGCTCTGCAATATGCTGACCTGAAGGGAACGGAGACCGTATGGGATCTGTATTGCGGGATCGGTACGATTTCTCTCTTCATGGCAAAACGCGCAAGATCTGTCATGGGCGTTGAGGTTGTGGAACAGGCCGTAGAGGATGCACGGGAAAACGCTGCAAGAAACTGCATTGAAAATGCCGCCTTTCTGACCGGAAAAGCTGAAGAGATCCTGCCGGCGTATTACGCAGAACCAGCCGGGGAATTTACGCATCCCGATGTGATCGTTGTTGATCCGCCCCGCAAGGGCTGCGACAGTAAGTGTCTGGAAATGATGGCGCAAATGAAACCTTCGAAGATCATCTACGTCAGCTGCGATCCTGCCACCCTTGCACGGGATGTGAAATACCTGTCCGAAAACGGCTACCGCCTAACAAAGGCACGGGCTTTTGATAACTTCCCCCAGACCGTGCATGTGGAAACCGTCTGCCTTCTGACAAAAAAGTGAGCATATTCAGGATGGTTGACGAGGCCGGCGGGTCATGCTATGATAAACAAAACTTTTGAAAGGGCACACGAAAGTGTGTGGGTGGACAGATGAAGAACAGATAATTTGATTTGGTAAATACAGACGAAATGATATGGCCGCAAGGTCTGTTTGTGTATGCCGAATTGGATTATCGTATTTTTTTCTGTCGCTTTTGTGAGAGTTCTTTCGGCATATTGCGTTTTGAGGATACGAATAATCTGCTTCCGGCATGGAGCAGATTTTTTTATGGTCATACCGGTTATTGTATCGGAGGTGATTTATATGGCATTGATCAGTGTAAATGATCTGACTTTTACATATGAAGGCAGTGCGGATCCCGTACTGGAACATGTGACATTTCATATTGATACCGATTGGAAACTCGGTCTGATCGGACGAAACGGAAAGGGAAAGACAACACTCTTAAATCTCTTTATGGGAAAATATGACCATACCGGAAGCATTACGGGAATCGGCAGGGTCGATTATTTTCCTTATCCGGTTTCGGAAGAAGATCTTAACAAAACGGCGGATGAACTGATCGAAAGGTGGAAGCCGCAGGTGGAGTCCTGGCAGGTCATGGTCCAGTTAAACCAGATCAAAATGGATGCCGAATGTCTGTACAGACCGTTTGGGACTTTAAGCTTCGGGGAACGGACACGCGTCATGCTTGCGGTCTTATTTGCGGCAGAAAACGAATTCCTGTTGATCGATGAGCCGACCAATCATCTGGACGTTCACGCAAGGACGCTGATCCGGGATTACCTAAGAACCAAAAAGGGATTTGTTCTGGTATCACACGACCGCGACCTGCTGGATGCGGTGTGCGATCATGTGCTGGTCCTAAACCGGAAGAGCGTTGATGTACAGGCGGGTAATTTTTCCTCCTGGTGGGAAAACAAAGAGCGGGAAGATGCGTTTGCCAAAGCGGAGAATGAGAAACACCTAAAAGAGATCGGCAAATTGAAAACGGCCGCGGACAGAACCGGCAGATGGGCGGTAAAGAGCGAAAACAGCAAGATCGGCTTTGATCCGGTTAAGGAAAACGACAGAAGCATTTCCACGAGATCCTTTATCGGCGCCAAGACCAAGAAAATGCAGGCACGCGTCAAAGCCTATGAGAAACGGCTGGACCGGGAGATCGAGGAAAAAGAAGGACTGCTGCAGGATATCGAGCAGGTAACGGATCTGAAACTGAACCCGCTTGCGTTTCATAAAGAAGTGTTGATCCGCGCGCAGGACCTGATGCTTCAGTATGAAAATGCCGAAGCCCCGCTGTTTGAAGGAATCCGGTTTGAGATCAAAAGAGGCGGCAGATATGTGTTATCCGGCAAAAACGGGTGCGGAAAGTCGAGCCTGATCACGGCAATCCTGCAAAGGGCTGCAGCTGATCAGAACGGGACAGCAGATTCATCGCTACGCTTATCGGGAACCCTGGATGTCGCATCGGGCCTGGTGATCTCCTATGTCAGTCAGGATACTTCGTATCTGAGGGGTTCGCTGCATGCGTATTGCGAAAAACAGAACCTCGATGAGAGCCTGTTTCTGGCGCTGCTTCGGCGTCTTGATTTTAACCGGGAACAGTTTGGAAAAGAAATGCAGGATTACTCGGAAGGACAGAAAAAGAAGGTCCTGATCGCGCACAGCCTGCTCACGCCGGCCCATCTGTATATCTGGGATGAACCGCTGAACTACATTGATGTGTTTTCCAGAATGCAGATCGAGAAAATGATCCTGTCATTTCATCCGACGATGCTGCTTGTGGAGCACGATGTGCGCTTTCAGGAAAAAGTGATTACAGAGCGTATTATTTTAGACGATCATCATAATGTGCACGCTCGCCCCCGATAAATTTGGGTCTGACACGTGCGGCTGTGATATGTGCCTGTCCGATGGAATGATGTTCCAGACGGATGGGCACTGCGACTCTTTTCAGATGCATGCCGATGAAGGTATCGCCGATATCGATCCCGGCATCTGCTTTGATCTCTTCGAGGGCGACAGGGTCCGAAAAAGTCTGATAAGCCGTGGTTGCAAAGGAACCGCCTGCTTTGGGCTGCGGAACGACATTCACGATTTCCTGCCCGGGCACGGCTTCACGCTCGATGATGATCGCGCGGTTTAAGTGTTCACAGCATTGCGCTGCCAGATACAGGCCGCGCTTTTTCACTTCTTCATAGATGCCGGCGAATACGGCCTGTGCAACTTCCAGATTAGAATTGCTGCCGATCTTATCGCCGCAGACTTCCGATGAGGAGCAGCCGACCACCAGGATCTGTCCGCTCTTTAAGCCTGCCTTTTCACATAATTCCGAACAGACTTCGCGAGCCTGCTGTTGGATTTCTTCATACATATCAAACGCCTCCTGTCATGCGGTCAAAAAGCTTTTTGATCCCACATCTGAAACATAAGAGCATACCGAGAATTGCGCCGAGCGCACCCTGTGCGATCTCGTATGGAAGCTTTACAACGGCGGTTTCCCAGGTACTGTATACAAAGGTCTTTCCAAGCGTATAACCGACGACCATGATGATCGCACCAACACTAACGCCGATCCCTGCCGCGATGCGCGGATGGTCTTTAAAGGTCTTATGTGCGATCAGGGAGATCACGACAGCCTGCAAACCGTGCGTTACGAGGGATACAAACATCGGCAGAGGATAGAAGAACAGATCTCCAAGAAACGAGCCGATCCCGCCGACCACAAATGCTTCAAAGGGATTGAGCAGGATCGCAGCAAGGCTGATCACAGCGTCACACAGGTATAGGTGTCCGCCGGGAACAGGAATTCCAAAAGAACTGCATACGATGTTCATTGCCATAAAGAAAGCGGCGATCGTCAGACGCACGGTTGCCAAATGGATGGCGGCATTCGGATTTGCGGTACGGTTATTTGCGTTCATGGAAAAGTCTCCTTTACTTTTTCTGACAATGAGCATATACTCGTTTTGGATATATAAAAATGATCAGAACGAAAGTTTTTTATAAGACCAGATGAACTACACGATCGATCAAAACGCCGGAATTTCGGCATATATGCAATTATATAACCAGCTCGTACGTGATATTACCACGGGGATCTATCCGTTCGGAAAGAAACTTCCGTCCAAAAGAACGATTGCCGCGGAAGTCGGTGTCAGCGTGATCACGGTGGAGCATACGCTGGCCATGCTCTGCGATGAGGGGTATGTTGAGCCGCGGGAGCGGAGCGGCTATTTTGTGATCTACCGGGAATCGGATTTTCTGACGGAGCAAAAAGCCATGTCTTCGGTGTCTGTAGTCAGACAGCCGGTACATGTCGACAGTGAATTCCCTTATACGGTCATGGCCAGAACGATCAGAAGGGTCCTTATGGACTACGGAGACCGGATCCTTGTCAGGTCACCGAATCACGGCTGCAGTGAACTCCGTAACGAAATCAGTGCATATCTGGCACGGAGCCGGGGAATCCTTGTGGAGCCGTCCCGGGTGATCATCGGCTCGGGAGCCGAATACCTGTACGGACTGATCGCGCAGCTGATCGGACGCGAACACATTTTTGCGATCGAGAACCCGTGCTATGACAAGATCCCGAAAGTTTACGAATCCATGGGGATCACTTGTGAAAGGCTCTCGCTTTCGCCGGACGGGATCGCAAGGTCTGCATTAGAGAAAACCGGTGCCACGGTACTGCATGTCACGCCGTTTAACAGTTTTCCGAGCGGGATCTCCGTAAGCATTTCCAAAAAGAAGGAATATCTGCGATGGGCCGCATCACGGAATGCGATCCTTGTCGAAGACAATTATGATTCGGAACTGACGGTTTTGAAAAAAGCGGAGGACACCCTGTTTTCCATGGCAGCAGGCGTCAGGGTGCTCTATATCAATACGTTTTCCAAGACGATAGCGCCGTCCATGAGGATCGGGTATCTGCTGCTACCGGAAGATATGACGGAACTGTTTAATGAACGGCTCGGCTTTTATTCCTGTACGGTGCCGCTGTTTGAGCAATATGTTCTGGCAGAACTGTTGCACAGCGGTGATTTTGAACGACACATCAACCGGGTCCGCAGAAAAAAACGCAGAATGGAACAGACATAAAAAAGGAACTGCGACCGCAGTTCCTTTTTCAATACGTTTATGATTTTCGTAAAACTTAATCAACCTTGAAGAATGCGACATTTTCTTTCAGCTGTGCGGAAATGTTGCTCAATTCGTCCGCTTCGCCGACAACATCGGTCATGTTGGCGGTCAGCTGTGTGATCGATGCGCTGGTCTCCTGCGTGGAAGCCGCATATTCTTCGGAAATGCTGGAGAGCGATTCCACGGAAGCCATGATCTTTTCTTTTCCTTCCGTCATCGATTCCACGAGAGATGCGATCTCCTTGTTGCCGCTTTCCGTTTCATTCAGCAGCTGCAGCATATTGTCGAAGGAAACGCTCATGCTTTCGAGTGCTTCCGCTTCGCTTGTTGTTGCGTCCTTGATGCTGCCGGTCAGATTCCTGTTCTCATTCGAATACTGGGTGATGGTGCTGAGCATCTGAGTGATCTCGCCGGCCATCTGGTTGGATTCTTCCGCAAGTCCTTTGATGTTGTCCGCAACAACCGCAAAGCCTTTTCCGGCTTCACCGGCTCTTGCTGCCTCGATGGAAGCGTTGAGGGCAAGCAGGTTGGTCTGGCTCGCAATGGAGATGATGCCTTCTGCGGCCTTACTGATCTCTTCAACAACTTCGGCGGTCTTGCTGACGGAATCAGCGACCTGGCCTGCTTTGGCGTTGGTCTCTTCATCCGCTTTGCGGATCTCACCAAGCTGTTTCTGCAGCGCAAGAGAATCTTCGTATAACGCATTGACTTTTTCCAGATTGCTTTCCGCAACGGAATGTACCTGATCAATGCTGTCACCGATCTCCTGCGTAATGCCGGCCGTAACCTGTACGTCTTCGGCCATGGACATTGCACCTTGTGCCAGTTCACCGACCGCAACGGAGATGTTGCTCGTGTTTTCTTCAGAGTTGGCAATACTGCCTTTGGCATTTCCGGCTTTGTTGTTTACGGAGTCGGCACAGGAAACCACCTCAAGCAATGATCCCTGCAGGTGCCCTCTCATGCTTTCCATGGAGTCTTCCACGTTGTGGAATTCCGTAAACATACTCTCGGTTTCGACCTCCGTGACAAAATCACCGGTTGCCATGTTGTTAACGGCGCCGACCATATATTTGATGCTAAGGCGCATCTTATGGAGAACAATGACTGCAACCGCAAGAATCAGGGCCGTGATGAGCGCAAAGATCACAATGCTGGTAACGATGCTCTTTTTGATCTGTGCCTGGCGGATCGTTTTTTCGTTGACCGCCCACTGCTCTGTGATATCGGTCATTTCCGAAATGGAATCTCTGGTGGATTCAAAGTTCTGGATAAAGATGGTATAGTCACCGGTACCGTTTTTGACATCATAACAACTTTCCCACTCATTATAGCCGTTCATAAAGGCGTTATATAACTGATCATAGTTGTCCGTATCGATAACCGTTCCGGTGTAGAGCCCCGGTTCCTTGCTGGCAATATCATGCGCTTCGTTGACACGGTCGAGAATCTGCTGCTTGTTGGATTCGTAATCATCCAGATACTGGGCAGTCAGCTCGGCCATCATCTCGGGGGGAATATCATCCGGAGCGGCCGTTACATCATGATACTGCATTGCGCCGAGCATGGACTGGTAAAAGTCTCTGTCGGCATTGATCAGGTCTGCGCTGATCGTGTAAAGATGGTCAAAATAGAGCTCTTCATCTTCTCTGGTAACTTTCTGCAACTGCATGCCGAAATATACGACGCTGATCGCTACCATGGCAACCAGAACGATTCCGGCACATAACAGAGCGAGTACGATACTGATCTGTGATTTTTTCTTCATAGGCCAAATGTCATCCTTTCGTCGTTGTGACATAGTGATGGTAAGTGTTTGGATTATACCATTAAATACACGGTTTTGCAATGATTTTTACGCTTTATTCAAAAACAGATCCGCCGCGTCCGTTCAAATAACAACAGGGTTGTCAGTCATGATGGAAACGTGTACAATAAACTCATAAATACAACATACTGCGGAGGGGAAAATATGCAGGATTACAAGAAGATTGATTATGCCAAGAATAAGGATGTCGTGCTTCGTTACATTCCGGGACACTTCGTCACGCCCAATTCCCATGTTAATTACTACATGGATCTGACGGATATGAAATCCAGACAGAGAGAGGCACGGGCGACAGGGGAAGAACTGGCTGAGATGTATTTGAGTTCGGATGTCATTGACACCATCCTCTGCCTCAACAACATGGAAGTGGTCGGCGCATATCTTGCCAACAAACTGACCAAGGCCGGGATCATTTCCGCCAACTCCCATAAGACCATGTATGTGACCAGCCCGGAGTATAATGTCAGCGGTCAGATGATGTTCCGCGACAACAATCAGCACATGATCAGAGGAAAGCGGGTACTGATCCTGATCGATACGGCAACAACGGGTGCAACGCTGCAGAGTGCGATCCGTTCCGTCGGATTCTATAACGGTACCATCGTCGGGATATCGGCGATCTTTTCCGTGGCAACAGTGGTCAATAACATTCCGATCCGCTCCCTGTATTCGACCAGGGATCTCCCGGATTATGCCGGCTACAGCTTTGACAGCTGCCCGCTTTGCAAAGCGGGAGCACCGATCGATGCGATCTGTAACGGTTTCGGCTATTCATTATTATAAAGAGAAAAGAAAGACGGCGCCTGCCGTCTTTTTTTGTCAATAAAACCGGCTGATAAGGCCTGCGTAAAAGGGGAAAACATGAAGGAATACGAACGGATCAGGGATATTGTCAGGATATTGCGTGCAGAAAACGGATGCCCCTGGGACAGAGAGCAGACGCACATGAGCTTAAAACCCGCCTGTATCGAGGAGGCGGCGGAGGTGATCTGCGGGATCAATATTCTGGATGAAACAGGCAATCCGGATAACCTGAAAGAAGAACTGGGAGATCTGCTCCTGCAGGTGCTGATGCATGCACAGATCGCGGAAGAAGAAGGCCTGTTTACGATGGAAGATGTCTGCAAATGCATCGCGGATAAGATGATCCGCAGACATCCGCATGTATTCGGTGACACACAGGTGGACGGATCGGCGGAAGTTTTAAAAAACTGGGATAAGATCAAAGAACAGGAGAAGCAGGGAAAAGAGTGGATGGATGAGCGGCTGCCCGCCGCGTTTGCGGAGTCTAAGGAATTGGTTGACCGGGCGGAAGAGAGAAAACGCAAAAAGATGTTGGAAAAGGCAGCACAAAAAGACAGAAAATAATTGCTCATTGAGCCAAATTGTTTTATAATTTCTTTATATTAACTTTTACAAATTGTTTTATAATTTCTTTATATTAACTTTTATTAGATAAGGGGAAAGGAGTCTCTCATTTATGAATCAGGAAAAATCCAATGCAGCATATGTGAATAAGACAGCCATGACTTTATTCACGGCGCTAACAGCCATTATCAGTATCGCCTATATCATCCAATTGGTAAAAGGCGAAGCGGATATGACCAAATTTCTGTCGGTTGAGATTTTTGACTTAGGACCGATGATCCTTGGCTGGATCCTTTATAAAACAGATCCGGAGACGAAGCTGATCAAGCATGTGATCGGGATCGGATACGGGATCTTCTACGCGATCGTATGTTTCGTGACAACGAACACGATCCTGGTTTTCGTTTACGCGATACCGGTATTGCTGCTGACGGCGCTGTTTGACGATATGCGCCTGTCCCTGATCTCAAGTATCGGCGTTTCCCTGATCGCCGCGATCCATGCGGTCAGGTTTGCATCCCTGCAGAACTGGGAGGGCGGCGCTGTAGCGGATCTTGAAATCGAAGTGCTGATCATGATCATGGTATCCATCTTCTCCATCGTGGTCAACAGAGTCATCAACAAGATCAATGAAGCCAGAATGAAGGTGATCAACGAGACCGGAGAGAAAAATGCGAAAATGCTGGATTCGATCGTCACCGTTTCCGGAAATCTTGTGGAAGATGTTGCGAAGGTTTCCGATCTGATGACAACGCTTTCCGAGTCGAGCGCAGAAACCCTTTCCGCCATGCAGGAGGTACAGTCCGGCACGACCGATTCCGCGGAATCCGTTCAGAACCAGTTGATCAAGACGGAAGAGATTCAGGTACAGATCGAAAATGTTACCAGAACATCCGAAGATATCAGCAACAATACGAATGATGCCGTAGAAGCGATCCGTGAGGGCAGAAACAACATCGCAACGCTGATCGAGCAATCCAGGATTTCTGAAGAGGCCGGTAACGGTGTCATTCAGGAAGTGGAAGGACTGAAATCTTCGACGGAGCAGATGGAGACGATCGTTTCACTGATCCAGAGCGTTGCATCCCAGACCAGCCTGCTTGCATTAAATGCAAGTATTGAAGCTGCAAGAGCCGGAGAAGCGGGACGCGGATTTGCGGTTGTTGCAACGGAGATTTCCAATCTGGCCGGGCAGACACAGAATGCGACCGGCAATATCAACGAACTGATCGCCGGTATTTCCAAAGAGATCGGTGAGGTTGTCAGCGCGATCAATTCCCTTGTGGAGAGTAACAGGATCCAGAACGAATCGGCACAGGTTACTTCCGAAAGCTTTGATAAGATCGTTGAAAACGCAAACAGGATCAGTGAGAATTCCGGTGAGTTGTCCGGTATCGTCGCCAAGCTGGCAAGTGCCAACAATGAGATCGTAGAAAGTATTCAGACGATCTCGGCGATCACGGAAGAGGTTTCCGCACATTCCACGACCACCTGCTCTACAACAGAAGCAAACCAACGTACCGTGGAAGAGGTACAGGATATCGTACAGGATATGATCAAGGCCGCAGATCAGTTAAAGTCTTTGGAACAGTAAGCCTTAAGGCCTTAAGATGACGGACTTGGGACTGAAGAAATACATGGCGCTTTGCAGGGCACCAAGCGTGTGCCAGGATTTAACCAGATCATCATAATCGATCGTGGCGATCCTGCCCCAGGTCGAAATTAAGAGACGTACTTTTCCATCGCGTTCATCGATGCCGGTAATGGTCACGAAATGGTTTTTCATTTCTTTGCCGGCCGGCTGCGGCGTGGAAGATACGGATGTGAAATCAGAATATAATGTAAGAGGATGATGATTACGGGCTGTCAGAAGTGTGACAGCCCCGTTTTCTTTTAAGCCTCTTTTGATAAAACGGAGTCCGCTTTTGTAGGAGCATAAAAAAGTCAGCCGGAAACGGGATTTTAATGACAGTCCGCGCTTTTTCGCAAAGCGCAGCATACCGAGGATGAAGCCGATGGAGCTTTGCCCGAAGCTTGGCGGGATGAGTTTACAGAGCGGAAAATCCTTATTCATATCATAGATCCGCCGAAGGATCGGTGTTTCAAGCGCCTTCATGCTGTGATACATTTCGTTCATGTATTTCATGTAAGTTGCTTTATCGATCGGAAAGCGATGGGTAAGCATCAGAAAGGAATTCAGCGCGGCAACATGCCCGCAACCGCTGTGCGCCTGCGTGTTCCTGGCAAACCAGGCCTGGTTGCCGCCATAGTATTCTTTGTGGTTGTCCGGATCTTCGATCAAAAAATCATTCTTGTTCATATTTCAGTAATGCATCAAACAGCCCCTTGGCTGATCTTTCCTCCACATGGATATAATTTGCAGGTTCATTAAGGGCATCCAGCCGGTGCGCATCGCTGCTTGAGAGGATGTGACAGCGCTTCAGGTACGGATGCATCTGTGATAGCTCGGAAAGCTTTTCCGGATGGCGGAGCTCCGCGATCTTAAACTTTGCGTTATCCGGGATCATACCGAGATTGGACAGAAGACTTGTGGAACTTTTGTCCAAATGAGCCGGAACCATGATCCCGTGGTATTCTTTTACAAGATCATAAACCTGATCAAAGGAGATCGAGGTCGCGGAGATCAGCAATGTATCAAAACTGCCGCAGGGACAGTCTTCTTCATCGATCAGGATCTGGTTGCCGAAAAATTGCGGATTGTTTGGAATGGGAAGGATCTTGTCTTCCACGTAAGCGTCAAATGCAAGCGCGTCCTTAAGCGTGGAAAAATAGCAGAGCACGTGCACTTCTTCAGCCGTTGTGAGTTCCATGCCCGGGATCGCGATCAGAGAAAACTGCTCTGCCATTTTCAGAAAAGCAGGGCAGTTCTTGGATGTGTTATGGTCTGTCAGTGCGATCGCATCAAGTCCCAAAAGGGACGCCATTCCCACGATGTTACCGGGGGTCATGTCATCATCGCCGCAGGGAGACAGACAGGAATGTATATGCATGTCATAAGAAATCGGGATCATAAGTACGCGTGTGCTTTCAGTGCCGCATCAAATACGGGAAGGTCGGTTTTGAAAACGGTAATGTTCTGTTCCTTTGCTTTGGACAGGAACGCGTCATCCGCTACAACACCACAGGCAAGCACGACACAACCGCATTCTGCCAGGGACGCAACAGCGAGCGTGTTCACATTGTTCATAACGGTCACCCATACGCAACCCTCCGGCGCATGGCCCATTGCGATGCTAAGCAGATCACAGCAGTAGCAGCCGGTAAGAACGGTATCATGATTGTTGCCATCGTTGAGAAGCGTAAAAATATCCGCATCCATCAATTCTTTGATCGTCATAGGCTGTTTTCCTCCTCCAGTTCTTCAAACGCGTCTTCTCCATACAGATAATAGCGTCTCAGTAACTCCGTGCAGCTGTGCACATCGCCCTTTCCCCGGATATGGTCTTCCGCGAGGGCTTTGCAGGTGGGGGCACCACAGCCGCCGCAATCAAGACCCGGAAGCACGCGCATGATCTTCTCCAGGCGTACCATGTTATTGATGCTTTCCAGCATACTCGTTCCGAGCATGTAAACCGGCTCATAGGTGATCTCATCCGTCAGTGCAATGTCTGTCTTCTGCGGGAAATCTTCCGGATGCGAGAGTGCAACGGGCAGATATTTCTTCAGGTGTTTGAGCTTGGAACTTGCGGCAAACGGATTCTCCACATTCAGCACGCCGCCCACACAACCGCCCGGACAGGCGTTCAGCTCAACAAAACGGATATCCATCTGGAACTTTTCATCTTCCAGATCTTCCAGTACCCGGACTACATTTTCAATCCCGTCCGCGGCAATATAATTATCCAAAAGGATCCCGGCTGCTTCTCCGCCGGTCAGTCCCCAGCCGACGCCGATCTTGCCGGACAGGCAATATTCCATCGGATTGTTTTTTGCTTCTTTCATGGCAGAAAGCATCAGCGGATAGATCTCCTTGGTGGCAAGGACCACGTCGATGCTGCTGTTTGTAATGCCCAGGGGATCCCTGACGGCCGTGACCTTGGAAGGGCACGGCGAAATAAAAGCGATCCCGATCTCTTCCGGTTTCAGGCCGGTTTTTTCCACTGCACGCTGTCTTGCCAGTTCCGCAGCAACTTCCACCGGCGGTTTGAGCGGCAGGAGATTATCAAGGAGTTCCGGAAAGCGGATCCGGATCAGTCTTGTGACCGTGGGACATGCCGTACTGATCAGGATGCGGGGTTCTTCATGTTCGGCGATATATTTCCGCGTCTCGGCAGAAACAAGCTCTGCCGCTGCGCCGACTTCGAATACATCATCAAATCCGATCATGGTCAGGGCGGTCAGGATGATGTTGATGTCATCGAGATGATTGAACTGGCCATAAAGGGAAGGGGGCGGAAGCGCCACTTTATACTTATAGTTTTCAAGCGCATCCATATGGTCAAACCGGGCCTGCTTTGCATAGTGCGGACAATGACGGATGCATTCGCCGCAGTCAATGCAGAACTCTTTGATGATGTGCGCTTTTCCGTTCCGGACACGGATCGCCTGTGTGGGACAGGTTTTGATACAGGTGATGCATCCGCAGCACTTGTCGGTGTCCAAATAAACGGAATGGAAAAACTTTTGATTATCGGGCATAAGCAGTTACCTATGATGAAAAATAAACGGTCATGGTTACGGTGGTTCCGACGCCGACTTCGGATTCGATGTTGAATTCATCGGAGTTGTTGCGCATATTCGGCAGTCCCATGCCGGCACCGAATCCTAAGTTGATCACATCGGCCGGTGCCGTGGAGAAACCTTCCTGCATGGCTTCTTCGATGTTCGCGATACCGGGACCCGTATCCTTTAAGCACATGACGATCCGGTCTTCATAGATATCCACGTCGATAGTCCCGCCGTATGCATGGATGATCATGTTGATCTCGCCTTCATACATCGCGATCGAAACCTTACGGACGGCCGCCGCATCGACGTTCATCATTTTCAGCTTGTTCTTCACGTCCGAACTGGCTGAACCGGCATGTGTGAAATCGTCTTTGGAAACGACATATTGAAAATGGAGACTATCGTTGGAGTTCACTTGGCACACCTCCGTTCAGACCGTTATAGAAAAGCAGACCGCAGGTGGTGAACATGGAGGAGCGGGTCAGTAAAACGCAGATCTCCAGTTCGTTCGCCAGTTCAATGATCTCAGGATCGGGATCTCTTCGCCCGATGAAAACGACACAGGCCATGCCCATCATATCGGCGGTCCGCAGAACCTGTGCGTTGTAAAGACCGGTGATCAGAATAGACTTGTCATTGGCATAAGCCAGAACATTGCTCATCATGTCAGAGCAAAATGCGGAATCGACATCCGTATCAAGGTCAAAATTCTCCGTCAATACGGATGCGTGGAGTAAATCCTTGATTTCCCCCAATTTCATTGTGATACCTCCCGAAAAAATCAAATAAATGAAAGAAATAAAACCTTGTTAAAAAAGTGTCAACATGATAAAATCAATACACTACGACCATTATAACATATTGATATGATGATTGTTAGTATTTTAGAAATGCGTTGGAGGTAAAGCGTGAAAAACAGTGGAGGCATTCCCTTCAAGGGAACAGAAGAACAAAAACAGCAGCTTCTCAAGGTGATCAACGATCTGCGTGATACGTCCGGATGTCTGATGCCGATCATGCAGGCGGCGCAGGATATTTACGGATATCTGCCTTATGAAGTGCAAAAAATCATTTCTGACGAACTGGGCATCCCCGTAGAAAAAGTTTACGGTGTTGCAACATTCTATGCACAGTTCAATTTGAATCCGAAGGGTGAGAACACCGTTTCGGTATGTCTCGGAACAGCCTGCTATGTTAAGGGCTCCGGTCTTGTATTCGAAGAGATCGAAAAGCAGCTTGGCATCAGCGACGGAGAGTGCACATCCGACGGTAAGTTTTCGCTGGATACCTGCAGATGCGTCGGTGCCTGCGGTCTTGCTCCGGTCATGCTCGTTAACGAGGATGTTTACGGCAAGGTCACACCCGATCAGGTCAAAGGCATTTTGGATAAGTACAAATAATGTTACCTGAAATTTCTCTGAATGTTTTGGATATTGCGCAGAATTCCATCAAGGCCGGTGCGTCGCTTGTGGAGATCAAAGTGAGTATCATGAGAGAAGAACATCTCCTGACACTTTCGATCGAAGATGATGGATGCGGCATGGATGCGGAACAGCTGGAACGGGTGATCGATCCGTTCTTCACATCAAGATCAACAAGAAAGATCGGTTTGGGCGTTCCGTTCTTAAAACAGGCCGCGGAAGCAAGCGGAGGGAACTTCCGGATATCGTCTGAGGTCAACGTGGGGACCTGTGTGTCGGCTACGTTCCATACGGACAACATTGACTGTATGCCACTCGGAGATATCAACAGCACGATTTTTTCTCTGGTGACGACCAATGAAGAGTTGAATTTCGTGTATACCTACCGGGTTAATGAGAAAGAATTCACGCTGGACACAAGAGAGATCAGAGAAATTCTTGGAGATGTTTCTTTTCAGAACGGCGAAGTGTCTTCGTTCCTGAGAGAGTATTTATCAGAGAATCAATTGGAGGTTGAACAACAATGAAATCACTGGAAGAATTAAAAGCAATCCGCGAGAAGATGCAGGGTCAGGTCGGATTCCGTTCTGAAAACGAAGACGGAACACGTATCGTTGTCGGCATGGCTACCTGTGGGATCGCCAGCGGCGCAAGACCGGTTTTAAATGAACTGGTAAAGCAGGTAAATGACCGCAAGTTGAGCGATGTGGCTGTTACACAGACCGGATGCATCGGCCTGTGCCAGTATGAGCCGATCGTTGAGGTGTTTAAGCCCGGCGAAGAGAAAGTCACATATGTCAAGATGACCGCAGACAAGGCAGTTGAGGTTTTGGAAAAACATGTACTTGGCGGAACCGTTGTTGAAGATTACACATTGAACAAAATCAAATTATAATTGGAGGTTTGGCTATTATGTATCGTTCTCACGTATTGGTGTGCGGAGGAACAGGCTGTACTTCATCCGGAAGTCAGGCGATCCTTCAGAACCTTGAGGAAGAATTAAAGAAAAATGGCTTGGAAGACGAAGTGGCCATCGTTAAAACCGGCTGCCACGGCCTTTGCGCAAAAGGCCCCATCATGGTTGTATACCCTGATGCCGTATTCTATTCGGAAGTGAAACCGGAAGACGTCGCAGAGATCGTTTCCGAGCATCTGTTAAAAGGACGCCCGGTAGAACGTCTCATTTATGATGAGAATGCACCGGAAGAAAACAGAGTATCCTTAAATGATACGAATTTCTACAAGAAACAGACACGTATCGCGCTGCGTAACTGCGGTGTGATCAATCCCGAAAATATCGACGAGTACATCGCAACGCGCGGTTATGAAGCGCTCGGCAAAGTGCTCACGGAAATGACACCGGATGAAGTCATCCAGCTGATCTTAGACTCCGGCTTAAGAGGCCGTGGCGGTGCAGGTTTCCCGACCGGCTTAAAGTGGAGATTTGCTTCAGGCAACCGCGGCAACGTACAGAAGTATGTATGCTGTAACGCCGACGAAGGTGACCCGGGTGCATTCATGGACAGATCCGTTCTGGAAGGTGATCCGCATGTTGTATTGGAAGCTATGGCGATCGCCGGCTATGCGATCGGTTCCAACCAGGGTTATATCTATGTTCGTGCCGAATACCCGATCGCGATCGAGAGACTGCGTATTGCCATCGGACAGGCAAGAGAATACGGATTACTCGGAAAAGACATTTTCGGTACCGGATTTGATTTTGACATCGATTTAAGACTCGGTGCAGGTGCTTTCGTATGTGGTGAAGAGACCGCTCTGATGACCTCCATCGAAGGTAACCGCGGTGAGCCGAGACCCCGTCCGCCTTTCCCGGCAGTTAAGGGCTTATTCGGCAAACCGACCATTCTGAATAACGTTGAGACATGGGCAAATATCCCGCAGATCATCTTGAACGGTCCCGAATGGTTCTCCGCAGTAGGTACGGAGAAATCCAAAGGAACAAAAGTATTCGCTCTGGGCGGCAAGATCAACAACACCGGTCTTGTTGAGATCCCGATGGGAACAACCCTTCGCACGGTCATCGAAGACATCGGCGGCGGCATCCCGGGCGGTAAGAAGTTCAAGGCTGCACAGACGGGCGGACCTTCCGGCGGATGTATTCCTGCGGAACATTTTGACATTGAGATCGACTACGACAACCTGTTAAGCATCGGTTCCATGATGGGTTCCGGCGGATTGATCGTTATGGATGAAGACAACTGTATGGTAGATATCGCGAAGTTCTTCCTGCAGTTCACGGTCGATGAATCCTGCGGTAAATGTACGCCTTGCCGTGTCGGCACAAAGAGAATGTTAGAGATCCTTGATAAGATCACGGAAGGAAAAGGCACAATGGAAGATCTGACAACGCTGGAAGATCTTGCTTACTACATTAAGGAAAGCGCATTGTGCGGACTTGGCCAGACGGCTCCCAACCCGGTTCTTTCAACGCTCAGATATTTCCGCGATGAATATGAAGCACACATCAAAGAGAAGAAGTGTCCTGCAGGCGTATGTAAGTCCCTGATCAACTTCTACATTGATCCTGACAAGTGTAAGGGATGTACGCTGTGCGCTAGAAACTGCCCTGCGAATGCGATCAAGGGTGAGGTTCGCAATCCTCATGTCATCGACATCGAGAAGTGCGTGAAGTGCGGAACATGTATGGACAACTGTAAGTTTGGTGCAATTATTAAGAAATAACGGGAGGAGACCAAAATGGGAGATATTACTTTAAAAATCAATAATGTAGAAGTGTCTGCCCCGGAAGGCTCTACGATCTTGGAAGCGGCCAGACTGGCGCAGATTGAAATCCCTACATTATGTTTTCTGAAAGAGATCAATGAAATTGGCGCATGCAGAATGTGCGTTGTGGAAGTGAAGGGTGCAAGATCACTGGTTACGGCCTGTGTATACCCGATCACGGAAGGCATGGAAGTATTTACCAACACACCGAAGGTTGTGGCTTCCAGAAAGAAGACGTTAGAGCTGCTTCTGTCCAATCACGAAAAGAAATGCTTATCCTGTGTCCGCAGTGAGAGCTGCGAACTGCAGAAACTCTGCAAGGACTACGGGATCGAGGATGAGAACAAGTATGACGGCGAAAGACCGCAGTACGAACTCGATACCTCTGCTGCACATATGGTCAGGGATAACAACAAATGTATCCTTTGCCGCCGCTGTGTGGCTGCCTGTGAAAAGACACAGGGCATCGGCGTGATCGGTGCGAACGAGCGTGGTTTCAAGACCTACATCGGCTCCGTCTTTGATTTTGACTTAGCAGATACCAGCTGCGTAAGCTGCGGACAGTGTATCGCAGCCTGTCCGACCGGTGCGCTGTATGAGAAAGACGATACGGATAAAGTATTTGCAGCGATCGCGGATCCCGATAAGTATGTCGTTGTACAGACCGCTCCGGCTGTCAGAGCAGCAATCGCCGAAGAATTCGGCAATCCGATCGGAACGAACGGAGAAGGCCAGATGATCGCAGCGCTGCGCCGTCTTGGCTTTGACAAGGTATTTGATACCAACTTCTCTGCCGACTTAACGATCATGGAAGAAGCAAACGAGCTGATCGAACGTGTACAGAACGGCGGCGTTCTGCCGATGATCACCTCCTGCTCACCCGGCTGGGTAAAATACTGTGAGCATTACTATCCGGATCTGCTGGATCATCTTTCATCCTGCAAATCCCCGCAGCAGATGTTTGGTGCGATCACCAAGTCTTACTTTGCGGAGAAGGTGGGCGTTGACAAAGAGAAGATCGTGATGGTTTCCATCATGCCTTGTACGGCGAAGAAGTTTGAGATTGGCCGTGACGACCAGGATGCAAACGGCCTGCCGGATGTAGACATCGCACTGACCACCAGAGAACTGGCAAGAATGATCAAGAAGGCGGGCATCCGCTTCAACGATCTTCCGGCGGAAGATTATGATCATCCGCTCGGCGACCACAGTGGTGCCGGCGTCATCTTCGGTGCGACCGGTGGTGTTATGGAGGCTGCGCTTCGTACAGCTGTTGAGACACTGACAGGGGAAGAACTGAAGGCTCTGGATTTCCAGGAAGTACGCGGCACGGCAGGTATCAAGGAAGCAACTTACCCGGTAGCGGGCATGGAAGTAAAGGTAGCCGTCGCAAGCGGCCTGTCCAATGCGAAGGTACTGCTCGACAAGATCAGAAAGGGCGAAGCGGATTATCAGTTCATCGAGATCATGTGCTGCCCCGGCGGTTGTGTCAACGGCGGCGGACAGCCTCAGGTTCCGGGTTATGTGCGTAATACGGTTGATGTTCGCGCTAAGAGAGCATCCGTACTGTATGACCTTGATAAGAACGCACCGGTACGGAAATCCCACGAGGTTCCCGAGATCAAGAAACTGTATGATGAGTTCCTTGGCAAACCGGGCAGTGAAAAGGCACATCACCTCTTACATACAACCTATGTAAAGAGAGTTGTGAACCGTCTGGATTAACCGGAAACAACCTGATAACAGGAAACAGTGAAAACCTCCCGCAATATGCGGGAGGTTTTTTTCGGGGATTTTTTTCTTTAATTCGGACGGAGTGAGTGATAAAATGGATGGGAAGTGTTTTTAAAAAACAGGGGGGCTTACGATGAGACGTGGGTTTGATAATGAAAAATACCTGATCACACAGTCAGAACACATCCGGAAGCGGATCTCCAAATTCGGGGATAAGCTCTATCTTGAGTTTGGCGGAAAACTTTTTGATGATTACCATGCATCCAGAGTGCTGCCGGGTTTTGAACCGGATGCAAAGCTGCAGATGCTCCTGCAGTTAAAGGATCAGGCAGAGATCGTGATCGTGATCAACGCGGCTGATATTGAGAAAAACAAGATCAGGGGTGACCTCGGGATCACGTATGATGTTGATGTCAGACGACTGATGAAGGAATTCTCCGACAGGGGCCTGTACGTGGGCAGCGTGGTCATGACACACTATGCAGGGCAGGGCGCTGCGGATCTGTTCAAGAAACGGCTGGAGAAAAAGGGCATCAAAGTTTATCTCCACTATATGATCGACGGTTATCCGAACAACATCCCGCTGATCGTCAGCGATGACGGCTTTGGCCGTAACGATTATATCGAAACAAAACGTCCTCTGGTAGTCATTACCGCACCGGGTCCCGGCAGCGGGAAAATGGCAACCTGCTTATCCCAGCTCTACCATGACAATAAACGCGGGATCAAAGCGGGATATGCGAAATTCGAGACATTTCCGATCTGGAACATTCCCTTAAAACATCCGATCAATCTGGCTTATGAGGCGGCAACGGCAGATCTGAACGATATCAACATGATCGACCCGTTCCATTTGGAAGCATATGGTGAAACAACCGTAAATTATAACCGGGATATCGAGATCTTCCCGGTACTGAGTGCGATCTTTGAAAAGATCTACGGAGAGTGCATCTATAAATCGCCGACGGACATGGGCGTTAACATGGCCGGAAACTGCATCATTGATGATGAAGCATGCTGTGAGGCTTCAAAGGCAGAGATCATCCGCCGCTACTATACGACGATGAACCGTGTGGTCAATGAAGAGGCAACGGAAAACGAAGCCTACAAGATCGAACTGATCATGAAGCAGGCAAAGATCACGACGGACGACAGGCCGGTCACGATCGCGGCCAATGAGCGTGCAGCCAAGCTCGGCGTTCCGACGGCGGCCATTGAACTGGCGGATCATCATATCATCACATCCAAGACAACGGATCTGCTTGGCGCATCCGCTGCCCTGATCTTAAATGCGATAAAATATCTCGGAAATGTGGATCACGATACCCATCTGATCTCCCCTGCGGCGATCGAACCGATCCAGGAGCTGAAAGTAAAATATCTTGGCGGAAAGAATCCGAGACTGCATACGGATGAAGTATTGATCGCCTTATCCCTTGCGGCGCTGACCGATGAAAACGCCAGGGTTTCCATGGAACAACTGCCAAAATTGCGGGGCTGTCAGGTACACACCTCCGTCATGCTTTCCGAAGTGGACATTAAGACCTTCAAACGTCTGGGCGTTGACCTGACCTGCGAACCGGTCAGAAAATTTAAAACTACTTACTAGGAGTCATTATGAATAAACCGACCTTGGTCATCATGGCGGCCGGCATGGGCAGCCGTTACGGGGGATTAAAGCAGATCGACCCGATCGACAAACAGGGCAACAAGATCATCGATTTCAGCATTTACGATGCGCTTCGCGCCGGGTTTGAAAAGATCGTATTTGTGATCAAAAAAGAAAACGAAGCCGATTTCAGATCGTGTATCAGCGACAGGATCGGCGGCCGGGCTAAGATCTTCTATGCTTATCAGTGCCTCGATGCGCTTCCTGCGGGATTTGATGTGCCGGATGGAAGGGTTAAACCGTGGGGAACCGCGCATGCCGTTTTAAGCGCTGCGCCGATGATCGACGGGCCCTTTGCGGTGATCAACGCGGATGATTTTTACGGAAGGGAAGCATTTGCCTTGATCTATGATTTCCTGACCACGCACGGGGATCATGAAAAGTACAGTTACGCCATGGTCGGCTATGCGCTGAACAAGACGCTTACAAAGAACGGAACGGTTTCGCGCGGAATCTGTGAGATTGATGAAAACGGATTCCTGACGGATATCGTCGAGCGGACGGCGATCATGCAGACGGATGCGGGGATCGTCTATACGGATGAGACCGGAAGAGCCAATCCGCTTCCGGAAGATGCCATCGTGTCCATGAACCTGTGGGGCTTTACGCACAGCCTTCTTTCCGAGATCAGAACACGTTTTGAGACGTTTCTTCGCGATGAAGTGCCCGCAAACCCGTTGAAAGCCGAGTGCTATCTGCCGTTTGTCGTGAATGAACTGCTGGCGGAGAACAAGGCAACCGTACAGGTCCTGCAATCGGAGGATCAGTGGTTTGGCGTGACTTATCAGGAAGATAAGCCGTTTGTTATGGAAAGTGTCGGGGAATTGAAGAAAAAGGGCATTTATCCGGAAACGTTATGGGCGTAGTTTCCGTTTAGTGAAAGGCGGATTCGTAATCGTAATCGCGGGCAAAATCATTCATTTCGAGTAACGTATCATAGTAGTTATCCTGCGTCAGTTCGAATCTTCCGTCGCGCATGCATTCATACATATAATAATTGACATTCTGGTCGAAATGAGAGTAATCACGGTAATTGTCCAGATCCGTGATCAGATCATAGTCATTTTGGAAATAGAACAGCCGGACGTTGTCGTGTGTGAGCAATTGTTTATACACACGCTCGAGCGTACAGATCTCGGCGGTCAGATTTCCGTGTCTGACACAGTCATCCCAATAGTAAATACTGTAAGGGCTTGCATAGAAATAAAACGTGATATCCGGCCGCGCTTCCAGATAGGGCGTAACGGAGTTTAAAAAGGCATCGGCATAGGCAAAGTATGTGTCGAAGGCCTTTTCTTCTTCCGGAACAAGAACGCGCTGGGTATTATAGACACCTCTTGCGATATATTTGGAAAAATCATATTCATCTGCCCACACATAGGCGTCATCTGCCGTTTCCACCGCATTGTTGATCAAAAACTTCGGAATATATTCCAGCACGACGGATTTATTCCACACATAATAGGCATCATCCGGAATGTTCCGGTTGGAGAGATAAGAAGGAATGGTTACCGGATAGGTGTCGGGATTGTTGGTTAAGAGATAGTTATCCAGACTGAAGACGATATTCTTCACTTCCGGATGATCACACACCTCTTTCAGGATCACTTCATAGTCCGAAAAATGCGCGCCCTGTAAGCAGATCTTCACGCAGGATTCCCCAAAGTAACCGTCATCAAACCAGGAGGCCACGAAGTTTTCACTCATGGACGAACCGATCAGGGCCGTTTCGTAGTGCATTTGTTGCGCAACGCCGATCATCGCGGAGCGCTCATCCGTTTCAACGGCCTGCAGGCTGCCGACCGGTGCATGGTAGTGCAGAAACGGATCCACGATGATGACCAGGGATGCGATCAGCAGCAGGGAGACAGCGGTATATGCAATTGTGCGGATCGTAAACTGTTTGGTATTCATTGTTATCCCGTCAGAAATTCACATAGATGAATTTGGATATTTCCGATAATGACAAAATTCCCATGACCAAAAGGAAGGTGGTTGCCGCCGTAAGCTTTTTTGAGGGCGTAAAATGCAGGATGCGTTCATCCGTATTCTTCATCCGGATCGAGGCAAAGACCGCAAAGAACAGCAGCCCCAGAACAATGACCATACCTGTGTAATACGTGGAAAGCGTGGTAAAGCGCAGGACAAGCCATTGGAGGATGTTGCATTCCGCCGGGGTCGCGGCTGCGATAAATTCAATATTGACCGGTACGATCCCGCCCGCAAACAGCTCCTTGAAAAAGGCGTGTGCGCTGCCAAGATCCGGTGCCCTGAAATAAACCCAGGCCAGGTTGACAAAGGCAAAGGTCAGCAGGAAACGGATCAGTTTCGGCCATTTGACGGAAAGCGGGGCGATCAGTTTACTGATGATGATCCCGATCCCGTGTACCATACCCCAGATGAGAAAATTAAAAGATGCACCGTGCCACAGACCGCTCAGGATAAAGATCAGGAAGTTGTTCAGATAGGTACGCAGCTTCCCTTTGCGGTTCCCGCCAAGCGGGAAATATACATATACACGGAAAAAGCGGGTTAAAGTCATATGCCAGCGCCGCCAGAATTCCGAAACGGAAAGCGAACGGTAGGGTGAATCAAAGTTCTGCGCCAGGTCCATCCCGAGCATCAGGCAGATCCCGCGTGCCATGTCACAATATCCGGAAAAATCAAAATAGATCTGCATGGTATAGGAGAGCATGACAAGAAACGCATTGGTCATCCCCAGCCCGTCAATGTGCGAAAAGCCCCAGTCGGCGTATTTTGCCAGGGAATCGGCAAGCAGGACCTTTTTGGCAAGGCCGAAGGAAAAGGCAGTAAGCCCGCACGCGATCCGGTCATAATCAGGCTTCTCCTCATGCAGATGTTCCCATTGCGGGATCATTTCGGAAGAAAGGGCAATGGGCCCTACCGTGATCTTGGGAAAGAAGGTAATGAACAGGGCATAATCCAAAAAGGAACAATGCACTTCGTCTCTGTAGGTATCGACTAAAAAGGTGATCTGTGAAAATGTATAGAAACTGATGCCAAGGGGCAGGATGATCGAAAGGGCGGAAAAGTGCGTACCAAAAAGCCGGTTGCTGATATCTTCAAAGAACAGCAGATATTTGCAATAAAGGAGTGCAAGCAGGTTGCCGACGATCCCGATGACCAGGAACAGTTTTTTCTTTCGGCATAACAGTGAGATCACCCAGTTTCCGATCACGCTCAGAAAGAGCACGATCAGGGCATAGAGGTTGTGATAGCCATAGAAAAACAGAGAGGCACACAACAAAAAACACTTCGGCAGGAGCGGATAGGGCGTGCGCTTCAGCAGATGAAAAATGATGACACAAAGTGGCAGATAGATAAGGATAAAGGTATAAGAATTAAAAACCATAGGATATCCCCTGATAATCAAATGCTTCCCTCGCGTTTATTATAAAGGATTTGTAAACAAAAATCTACCGAATTAGTTTATGACAATTTCATACTCTGATTATTGATTTATCGCGAAACTCTTCATATAATTGTGAATGGTAGTGAATAAAGGAGAACATTATGGACAACAATAATGACCAGAATCGGAATAATAATAAAAAGGGCGGCAACCGGCAGACGATTTTTATCCTGCTCGCGGCTTCCCTTGTCATGCTTTTGATCCTTTCCTATATGCGCACTATGCTCGCGGGTGCTGCCAACCAGAAGATCAGCTACGATGAATTTCTGGCAAAAGTGGATGCGGGCGAGATCGAAAGTGTTGAGATCAGCCGAGATGAGATCACGGTTACCCCGAAGACACAGCCCAATCCCTACGTGACCCAGACCTTCTATACGGTTCCCGTGGATGATGACAATCTTCCGGACAGACTGCTGAAGGCCGGCGTGAAATTTGAGCAGAAGGAATCCAATGCATCGGAAATGATCATGTCGGTGCTCTTAAGTTATGTCCTGCCGATCGTCCTCGTGTGGATCGTATTGAGTTTTGTCATGCGTCGCATGTCCAAGGGCGGCGGCGTCATGGGCGTCGGAAAGAGTACGGCCAAGGTATATATCCAAAAGGAAACCGGCATTACGTTCAGAGACGTGGCCGGACAGGATGAGGCAAAGGAATCCCTGCAGGAAGTCGTGGATTTTCTGCATAATCCCGGAAAATACGTAAAGATCGGTGCAAAACTTCCCAAAGGCGCATTGCTTGTGGGACCTCCCGGAACCGGTAAGACATTGCTTGCCAAAGCCGTAGCCGGAGAGGCACATGTTCCGTTCTTCTCTCTTGCGGGCTCTGACTTTGTGGAAATGTATGTCGGTGTCGGTGCATCCCGTGTGCGCGATCTGTTCCGCGATGCACAGAAGAATGCGCCCTGTATCATTTTCATCGATGAGATCGATGCGATCGGTAAGAGCCGTGACAGCAGATACGGCGGCGGAAATGACGAAAGAGAACAGACCCTGAACCAGCTGCTTGCGGAAATGGACGGGTTCGATACCTCCAAGGGTATCCTGATCCTTGCGGCCACCAACCGCCCCGAGATACTGGATAAAGCACTGCTCCGTCCGGGACGCTTTGACAGACGGATCATTGTGGACAAGCCGGATCTGAAGGGAAGGCTGGATACATTAAAAGTGCATTCCAAGGATGTGCTGATGGATGAAACCGTGGATTTTAACGAGATTGCGCTTGCGACATCCGGTGCGGTCGGTTCGGATCTGGCAAATATGGTCAACGAGGCTGCCATCAACGCCGTCAAGAACGGCAGGGAGGCAGTCAATCAGAAAGACCTGCTTGAATCCATAGAAGTGGTCATGATGGGGAAAGAAAAGAAAGACCGCGTCATGAGCAAAGAAGAAAAACGGATCGTTTCTTTCCACGAGATCGGTCATGCGCTTGCTTCCGCTCTGCAGAAGAACACGGATCCGATCCAGAAGATCACGATCGTTCCGCGTACCATGGGTGCCCTGGGCTATGCATGGTATGTGCCGGATGAAGAAAAACACCTGCGTTCCAAAAAGGAACTGGAAGAACGCATCATTACCGCTCTTGCGGGACGTGCGGCCGAAGATATTGTTTTTGGTGCCGATGCGATCACGACGGGAGCAGCGAACGATATTGAGCAGGCAACTCATTCCGTCCGTGCGATGATCACGCAATACGGCATGTCGGAACGGTTCGGCCTGGTTCAGATCGAGTCTGTGGAGGATCAGTACCTGAACGGACGGACAGTAATGAACTGTTCCGACCGCACGGCTGCGGACGTGGACACGGAAGTGCAGCGCATGCTTGCGGCTGCCTATGAGGAAGCCAAGAAACTGCTGAACGATAACCGGGAACTGATGGATGAACTGGCGGAATTCCTTCTGAAGAAAGAGTCGATCACGGGTAAGGAATTCATGGAGATCTTCAACCGCGCCAAGGGAATCGAGCCGGAAGAAGAGAAAGCCGAAGAAGAGAAGACCGAAGAAGAGAAAACCGAAGAGGACGGGGAAACTTCGGAGCAGGCAAGCGAAGAACAGGAATAAGATCAAGATCACAGGATATGGAACGATTTGATATCGCCGAAGAACTGAAAAAACTGCCGGACAAACCGGGCGTATACATCATGCACGATGAGGATGATCAGATCATATACGTCGGAAAGGCGGTTATCTTAAAGAACCGGGTTCGTTCCTATTTCCGTGAAAGCACCAAAAAAACCGTCAAAATTCAGCAGATGGTGTCTAAGATCAGGTGGTTTGAATACGTCGTTACCGACTCGGAACTTGAGGCACTGGTATTGGAGAACAACCTGATCAAAGAGCATCAGCCCAAGTACAACACGATGCTGAAGGATGACAAAACATATCCGTATGTCAAAGTTACGGTTCAGGAAGCGTTCCCGAGGATCGTCGTTACGAGACAGGTGAAAAAGGACAATGCACGCTATTTCGGTCCTTACACATCTGCCGGATCCGTCAGGGAAGCCGTTGAACTGTTACGCAAAGCATATAAGATCAGGGTCTGCACAAATCTGAAGGCAGGCCCTTGTCTGTATTATCATATCGGGCAGTGCGAAGCTCCCTGCACCGGAAACGTGACAAAGGAAGCGTACACGGAGAATGTACAAAAAGCGCTGTCTTTCCTTAACGGTAATTACAAACCCCTGTTGCATCAGCTGGAAGAGGAGATGAACGAAGCCGCCGAACAGATGGAATATGAAAAGGCGGCACAGCTGCGCGATCAACTGCAATCCGTGCAGCTGATCACACAGACACAAAAGATCACCGACCTTTCCGGAGACGATAAAGACGTGATCGCAATTGCCGGCGATCATCAATCCGTGATCGTGCAGGTGTTCTTTATCAGGGACGGGAAGATCCTCGGCAGAGAGCACTATTACATGAAACAGACAGAGGGAGAGGAAACGGAAGAGCTGCTGAGAAGCTTTATTACCCAGTACTATGCGTCCAGTCCCAAGATCCCGCATGAGCTGATCTTATCGGCACCCGTGAATGACAGGGAATTGCTGGAGGAATGGCTGAAGAAACTGCGCGGGGCAAAAGTAAGCATCACCGTTCCCGTAAAAGGCAAAAAGGAAAAACTGGCCGAGCTCGCTGAGAAGAACGCAAGGATCGTATTGCAGCAGGACATTGAAAAGATTGAAAGAGAAAAGAAAAAATGCGAACTGGCCGTGCGGGAAATCGAGAACCTGTTGGGACTGCAGGATCTTGCAAGAATGGAAGCATACGATATTTCCAATATCAGCGGGTTTGATTCGGTCGGCTCCATGGTGGTTTATGAAAACGGCAGGCCGAAAAAGAACGATTACAGGAAGTTTAAGATCAAATCCGTTGCCGGAGCAAATGATTATGCCAGCATGGAGGAAGTGCTGACAAGGCGTTTTGCGCACGGACTCGCAGAGCGGGAACAGGGAGAGGACGGAAAGTTTGTCAGATTCCCGGATCTGATCTTAATGGACGGCGGCAAGGGGCAGGTCCACATTGCCGAGAGGGTTCTGGAAAATTTGGGACTTTCCATTCCGGTATGCGGCATGGTAAAGGATGACCGGCACAGGACGAGAGGACTGTACTATAACGATACGGAGATTGCGATCAGTACGAACACGGAAGGATTTAAACTGATCACCAGGATCCAGGATGAAGCGCACCGCTTTGCCATCACGTTTCACCGGTCTTTGCGGGGGAAGGGACAGGTGCATTCCGTTCTGGATGACATCCCGCAGATCGGGCAAAGAAGGCGCAAGGAGATCATGCGGCATTTCAACGGACTGGAGGAACTGAAAGCGGCAAGCATTGAGGAATTGATGCGCGTCCCGGGGATGAATGCACGTTCCGCACAGTGCGTATATGACTTTTTTCATGAGAAAAAGTAGAATGCAGGCGCTTTATGTGATATAATTTTATGCTAAAGAACGGATGAATGGGGGATTATATGGCAACCGTAGCAGTCAGCACATTGATAGAAAAAATGGAACTGACAAACCTGACACCGGAGATCGATGTCACGAAGATCAAGATCGCTCAGCCGGATATCAACAGGCCGGCGCTTCAGCTGGCGGGTTATACCGAGCACTTTGAAAAGAGCCGTGTTGAGATCATCGGGTTTGTTGAATATTCCTATATGGAAAGCTTAAGCGAAGAGGTCAGAAAGGAACGGTATGATGAGGTGATCTGCGAAGAAGCACCCTGCTTCGTATTCTGCAGAGAGTTAAATCCGGATCCGCTGTTTCTGGAGATGGCACGAAAAAAGAACGTGCCGGTGCTTTCCACCAAGAAATCCACTTCCGCATTCATGGCCGAGATCATCAGATGGCTGAACGTAAAGCTGGCTCCGTGTGTTTCCGTTCATGGCGTTTTGGTTGATGTATACGGCGAAGGTGTACTGATCACCGGAGAGAGCGGAATCGGTAAAAGCGAAGCCGCGCTGGAACTGGTCAAGAGGGGACACCGCCTGGTAACGGATGATGTTGTGGAGATCAGGAAGGTCAGCGATGATACACTGATCGGCTCCGCACCGGATATCACAAAACATCTGATCGAACTCAGGGGTATCGGGATCGTGGACGTAAAGATGCTGTTCGGTGTTTCGTCTGTCCGCGATACGCAGTCGATCGATCTGGTGATCCGCCTGGAGGAATGGGATAAAGACAAGAATTACGACAGGATCGGGCTGGAAGAAGAATACATCGAGTATTTGGGAAACAAGGTGGTCTGCCACAACATTCCGATCAGACCCGGACGGAACCTGGCGATCATCTGTGAGTCTGCCGCAGTCAATTACAGGCAGAAGAAGATGGGTTATAATGCTGCCAAGGAATTATATGCACGTGTTCAGAATTCTTTAAAGCAGCGTGAGGACGAAGAATAAGAGACGGAGAGAAACGGATGAGTAAGTATTGTTTTGGCGTTGATGTGGGAGGAACGACGGTCAAAATGGGACTGTTCACCCCGGACGGAGATCTTCTGGAAAAGTGGGAAATTCCGACAAGGACCGAAGAGCAGGGCGCACATATCATTGATGACATCGCGGAAGCGATCGATCGCAAGATCAAGGATGCGCACATTGACAGAGATGATGTGATCGGCGTAGGCGTCGGCGTGCCGGGACCTGTCAATAAGGACGGTATCGTCTTTCAGGCAGTCAACCTCGGATGGGGGGTTGTCGATCTCAGAAAGGAACTTCACGAAAAGACGGGGTTCCGTGTAAAAGCAGGCAATGATGCCAATGTTGCGGCGCTCGGAGAGCAGTGGAAGGGCGGCGGAAAAGGCTATGATGACATGGTGCTCGTTACACTCGGTACGGGTGTGGGCGGCGGTATCATCGTAAACGGCAAAATGCTTGTCGGCGTCGGCGGTGCAGGCGGAGAGATCGGCCACATCCATTTGGAGGACGAAGAGACAGAACCCTGCGGATGCGGGAATTACGGATGCATGGAACAATATGCAAGTGCAACCGGTATTGTACGCCTTGCAAAAAGAAAACTTGCCAAGTCATCCGCGGACAGTGTTTTGAGAAACGGTCCTTTATCCGCAAAGCATATCTGGGATGCCATTAAGGACGGAGATGCTTTAGCCGTTGAAGTAGCCGAGGAATTCGGTGAATATCTCGGAAAAGGACTTGCGATCATCGCCGATATCTGCAATCCGAAAATCTTTGTGCTGGGCGGCGGTGTTTCCAAAGCGGGAGATATTCTGATCACTTATGTGCAGAAGTATTATAAAAAATATGTATTCCATGCAAGCAGGGATGCGATCTTTACGCTTGCGGTCCTTGAAAATGATGCCGGCATTTACGGTGCGGCAAAACTGATCCTGGATTAAAACAGAAATGAAGGAATCCTTAAGAACCAAAGTCCTTGCGATCATAAGCGAGGATCAGATCCTGTATAACGAACCGATGAGTCTGCACACGACATTCCGCGTGGGCGGGATGGCGGACACCGTACTGATTCCCGGGAACGAAAAAGAGGCGGTTGCTTTGCTCCGCCTTTTTTCTGATTGCAAAGAACCCTGGTTTGTGCTTGGAAACGGCAGCAATCTTCTGGTCAGTGACAAGGGATATCGCGGCACGGTCATCTGGATCGACCATAATTTATCAGAGATCACGATAGACGATGATAAGATCCGCGCGGATGCCGGCGCTTTGCTTGTTAAGATCGCGAGTCTGGCTGCCGAAGCGTCGCAAAGCGGCATGGAATTCGCTTCCGGGATTCCCGGAACTCTGGGCGGCGCCATTGCCATGAATGCCGGGGCATACGGCGGGGAAATGAAAGACATTGTTGAATCGGCCCGCATTTTTAACCCGGAAACGAAACAATGCGAGGAGATTGCCGGGAAGGATCTTTGCTTTTCTTACCGGAACAGCCTGATCAGGCAGAAGAGATACGTTGTCCTCAGCGCGACATTAAAGCTTGCAAAAGGAGATCCGGTATCGATCCGGTCCCGCATGGCGGAGCTGAAAGAGGCGAGAACGCAGAAACAGCCGCTGGAGTTTCCGAGCGCCGGATCCACCTTCAAGAGACCGGAGGGTTATTTTGCAGGAAAACTGATCGATGACGCAGGGTTAAGAGGATATCGTGTCGGCGATGCGCAGGTATCGGAGAAACATGCGGGATTTGTGATCAATACGGGCAGGGCGACGGCGGAGGATGTGATCACGCTGATCCGGAATGTCCGGAAGGAAGTATATGAAAAATCCGGCATCCTTTTGGAGCCGGAAGTATGTATGCTTGGTGAGGGACTTGAATTATGAGGTTTGTGATCGTTACCGGTATGAGTGGTGCCGGGAAGAGTTCGGCGCTGAAAATGCTGGAAGATGCAGGATATTATTGTGTGGATAATCTGCCTGTCCCGCTGATCGAAAAGTTTGCGGAACTGGTCTCCACACCGAATTCCGAGATCGAAAAGGTCGTGATCGGCGTGGATGTCAGAACGGGACATGCCTTTTCGGAACTGGAACAGGTATTGGATCAGATGACGGTATCCGGTGTTCCGTTTGAAGTGCTCTTTTTCGAGGCTTCGGACGAGACGCTGATCAAGCGCTATAAAGAGACCAGGCGGGTTCATCCGCTGGCGGGAACGGGCCGTATTGATGCGGGGATTGCCAAAGAGCGGGAAGAACTGGCCGCGATCAAGCGCAGGGCAAACTATATTTTAGACACCAGCCAGATGCTGACCAGAGAGCTGAAAGCCGAGATCGACAAGATTTTTGTCAGCAACCGGAATTATAAGAGCCTGTTTGTAACGATCATTTCCTTCGGGTTTAAGTACGGCATCCCTTCGGATGCAGACCTGGTGTTTGATGTCCGTTTCCTGCCGAATCCCTATTACTTTGAGGAATTAAAGAATCTGACCGGAAACGATCAAAAGGTTCAGGACTATGTAATGGGATTTCCCGAGGCAGGACAGTTTCTTGACAAGCTGGAGGATATGCTTTCGTTCCTGCTTCCCAAGTACATTCTGGAAGGAAAGAACCGGCTCGTGGTATCGATCGGATGTACGGGTGGCAAGCACAGGAGCGTCACGCTGGCCAATGCACTTTACGAACGGATGCGGGACCATGATGATTACGGGTTCAAGATCGAGCACAGGGATATCGAAAAGGATACGCACAGAAAGAAGTAGGGACCATGTCTTTTTCCGGAAAAGTCAAAGAAGAGCTGGTAAACGTGATCAGCCATTCCAGGCACTGTCAGATTGCCGAACTGGCGGCGCTTTTCCTTTTTCTGAGGGAGCCTTCGCAGGAGGGGATCTCGCTGCGCACGGATAACGAAGCAGTTCTAAGAAAATACTTTACTTTAATTAAAAAAACCTTTAATATAGATAATGCGCTTTATAAAGAGGAAGAAAAGCAGATACTTTCGGCTGTTTACGGGCCAAGTCTTTTGCAAAAATCCTGTTGCCGCAGAGCCTATTTAAGAGGTGCATTTCTCGCGGTCGGTTCTGTCAGCGATCCCGAAAAGTCCTATCATCTGGAAATGGTTTGCCAGTCTGAAGAAAGGGCGGATGAGATTCGGGAGTTACTTGCAACCTTTGAGATTGCAGCCAAACAGGTAGTCCGTAAAGGCCATTATGTGGTGTATCTGAAGGAAGGGTCGCAGATCGTCGATACCCTCAACGTGATCGGTGCGCATGTTGCCCTGATGGATTTTGAAAACTCAAGGATCCTGAAGGATATGCGGAATTCGGTTAACAGGCGCGTAAACTGTGAGACCGCAAACATCGGTAAAACGGTATCAGCGGCGGTCAGGCAGGCCGGGGATATCGAACTGGTCATGCAAAGCGAACTCTATGAGGAATTACCCGATTCCCTCAAAGCGATCGCACAGGCGCGGCTAATGAATCCGAATGTTTCTCTCAAGGAACTCGGAGAATTGCTGGATCCGCCGATCGGGAAATCGGGTGTCAATCATCGTCTTCGCAAGCTGAGCGAAATTGCGGCCGCTTTAAGGGACAAGCAATAGGAGGAGCATATTATGACGAAGAAGGAAGTGGAGATTCAATTGGAAAACGGACTGGAAGCAAGACCGATCGCACTTTTGGTGCAGGTTGCCAGCCAGTATGACAGTTCCATCTATATTGAATCCGAAGGAAAGCGTGTCAATGCAAAGAGCATCATGGGCATGATGACGCTGGTTCTTTCCGCAGGTGACCGTATTGTGGTTTCCGCAGACGGAAAGGATGAAGAAGAGGCGTTAAACGGCGTGGAAGCATATCTTTGCGGACGTTGAGCACGGTTTGCGAGATGTAAGAATATGCCGGAGAGAAAGAAACCGATCAAACTGTATATGGTACTCCCCTGCTACAATGAGGAGGAAGTATTGCAAAGCAGCGCCGAAACGGTGCTGCGCCTTTTTGATGATCTGATCAAAAAAGCAGAGATCAAAAAGGGCAGCCGGATCCTGTTTGTGGATGACGGATCAAAGGACGGGACCTGGGAGATCATTTCCAGGCTCCACGAAAAGGACCGCAGGTTCTGTGGGATCAGACTTTCCAAAAACAAAGGACATCAGATCGCGATCTATGCGGGAATGAATTATGCCGTTGACCGGGGCTGTGACTGTGTGGTTACGATCGATGCGGATTTGCAGCAGGATATCGAGGCACTCCCTGATTTTCTTCAGAAATTCCGCGAGGGCAATGATATTGTTTACGGAATCCGGGACTCCAGGAATACGGATCGCTTTTTTAAGAAAACTTCGGCAACGATTTATTATAAAGCCATGCGTCTGCTCGGCTGTAACCTGGTAGAGCAGAGTGCGGATTACAGACTTCTGTCGGCACGCGCCGTCAGATCGCTTTCTTCTTATAAGGAAAGTAATCTTTTCATACGCGGCCTGGTTCCGGAAATGGGATATCAGAGTGATGTCGTATATTTCCATGTCAGGGAACGGGAGGCCGGCACATCGAAATACACCCTGAAAAAGATGCTGACGCTCGCGCTTGACGGGATCACATCTTTCAGCATTACACCGATCAGATGGGTCATTCTTCTGGGACTCATCGTCTTTCTGATCTCGATCGTGATGATGGTCATGACATTGATCGATCACATGCGGAACGTAACGGTTCCCGGATGGTCCACGCTCACGATCAGCATCTGGTTTCTCGGAAGCGTGCAGCTTCTTTCGATCGGGATCATCGGAGAATATGTCGGGCGGACCTATATGGAAGCCAAGAACAGACCCCGCTACTTTATCAGCGATATAACAGGTGAATCGGATGATTGAGTTCCATGCGGATGATTATGGGATGTTTCCTGAGGCCGCAAGGCGGATCATAGCATGTATTGACGGCGGCTGTATCAACGGGATCAGCCTGATGCCGAACGCGCCATGCTTTGAAGAGTGCATGGAAATCCTGAAAAACGAATGTCATACAAAGGTCCGGCTATCCGTCCACCTGAATCTTATGACGGAGAGGCCGCTTTGCGACAGATCCCGCATTCCCGATCTTACGGACGAAGAAGGCTATTTCTGTCTGACTTACGGCAAACTCCTGCTGTCGTCCCTGTTCCCGAAGAAAAGAGCAAATTATAAAAAGCAGATCAAAGAAGAACTGGCATTGCAGATCGAAAGATGCCTGCCGTATCTGAATGATTCCGAAGGCATCCGTCTGGATTCTCACAGACATTTTCACATGGTTCCCGTCGTGTTTGACGCGATCGCGGAACTGGCGGCGGAAAAAGATTACAACCTGTCCTATATCCGGATCATCCGGGAAAGGGCTGCTCTTTATCACCATCTTTTCAAATTTGAAAACTTCAGGCCCGTCAATGTGATCAAGGCGGTATTGCTGAACTATCTGGGATTTATCGACAGGAGAAGACACCGCAGGCTGTATGATCTTGGGACGGCAGATTTCGGAAGCATCCTGTTTTCGGGGTGCATGACGGAAAGCAACCTTTCCCTGCTGGTTCATAATCACACAAAATACGCCGGACACTTTCGGGAGGATCTGGAACTGATGTTTCATCCGGGAGCCGTTCTTGAAAGGGAAGACCTGATGCGGATTCATGATGCGGAAGATGCGGCGTATATGGCAGATCCCATGCGGCTTAAGGAACAGGAAGCCGTCTGTTCCTTCACAGTTTGTTCATAAGATATTCAAAAATCATTTACGCGGGAATCATTTTTCTGTCATTTATGAAAACTATACTTCTCACTATCAAGAGAAAGATTTTCTGACAACGAATACTTTTTCATAATAAATGCCAAGTGACCGTGTCACTTGGCATCCTCCCGTTTTAGGGGCAAATCTCCTTTTTGCAAGCGATCGGTGACTGTGGTATAATATAGCGAATAACGATAGAAGAGGATTCCCATGAACAAAAAGGAAACGACCGGCAAGACTTTGCAGGATATCGGTATTTGCATATTATTGGTCGCACTGTTGTTATGTGCGATCCTGTTTACGGCGACCGCAGATCATTATCTGGAAAGCCTGCTGATGCTCGTCGGTCTCTTTTTGGCGGTTTTATTTGCGAGTTTCCGTTTAACTGCGGTTGCGATCGTGATCGCGGGATTGCAGACGGTTGCTTTTATCGCATATAAAGTGTATGCGATCGTTGCAACCGGGGAGAGTGTTTCCGCACTGTCCTTCTGCTGGATCGCCCTGACGGCTTTAGCGGTTGTCGGTGCGGTCATGTATGTGAGCGGTCTCAAGAAAATGCAGCTTGAGAATCAGATCCTGAAGCAGCAGGTCGAAGAACTGATCATGATCGACCCGCTGACAGGTTTCTATAATCTGCGCAGTATGTTCATGGACATCCAGACGCAGATCTCTTACGCAGAGAGAAACGGAAAAGCGATCTCTCTGATGATCATCAAATTCCGTTATGTCAAAGAACTGAAAAGCGTTTTAAAACCGGCACAGTATGATGAAGTACGTGTACGGCTCGCAAAACTGGTGGTCGACACCGTCCGTCTGGAGGACAGGGTATATGTCATTGATGACGAGGGTTCTCTGGGTGTGCTTCTGACCTGTGACAGAGCCGGTGCCAAGATCGTTGAGGGCAGACTGCGCAAGAAGCTGGATGATGTTGCCGCGTTTGACGGTATCGCACAATCGCCGCTTCGCGTGGAAGTCAAGATCGGCAGTCTGCAGTACAAGAAAGAAGAATTTGAGAGGGATGCGATCCTTCTGAAAGAAAGAGTGGAAGAAGAGGTAGAATACGACATATGCGATATTTCGTAACAGGCGGAGCCGGCTTTATCGGCTCAAACATGGTAGACAGATTACTCAGTGAACCGGAAAACGAGGTTGTGGCTTATGATAACTTCTCGACCGGAAGAAGAGAGTTTTTGGAAGAGGCGCTGAAGAATCCGCGCTTTACTCTGGTCGAAGGCGATACACTTGATGAAGCGGCCATGACAAAGGCCATGGCAGGGGCTGATTTTGTTTTTCATTTTGCCGCCAATGCGGATGTCAGAATGGGTACGGAACATCCGAAGAAGGATCTGGAGCAGAATACGATCGCGACATACCACGTATTGGAAGCGATGCGTGCAAACGGGATCAGAAGGATCGGCTTTTCTTCCACGGGATCCGTATACGGTGAGGCGGAAGTGATCCCAACACCGGAAGATGCGCCTTTCCCGGTACAGACATCCCTGTACGGGGCATCCAAGCTTGCCTGCGAGGGGCTGCTTGCCGCATATGCCGAAGGGTTCGATTATCAGGTCTATATCTTCCGTTTTGTTTCCATTCTGGGAGAGAGATATACGCACGGTCATGTATTTGATTTTGTGAAGAAGCTGCAGGCGGATCCGACAAAACTCCACATCCTGGGGAACGGGAAGCAGCGCAAGTCCTATCTCTATGTGAAGGACTGCATGGAAGCGATCCTGACGGTGATCCGTAACGCGAAGGAAAAAGTTAACATTTATAACCTCGGGACGGATCAATACTGTGAAGTCAATGATTCTGTCGGCTGGATCTGTAACAAACTGAACGTGAAACCGGAATTCACCTATGCCGGAGGGGAAAGAGGGTGGATCGGCGATAATCCGTTCATTTATCTGGATACGTCCAAGGTCAGGTCTCTCGGATGGAAGCCTAAGGCGACCATAGAAGAGGGCGTTGTTAAGACCGTAGAGTATCTGCTTGCCAATCCCTGGGTATTTCAGGCCAGAGACTGATGGCGGGGTTTAGAGGGGTCAGTTCATGATGCGGAATTTAGAAGAGGTACAGGTGGTCGTTCTGATGGGCGGCCTCGGTACCCGGTTAAAGGAATATACCAAAGATTGTCCAAAGTCCCTTGTGCGGGTGGGTTCTAAGCCTTTTTTTGATTATGAGCTGGAACTGCTGATGCAGTGGGGCTTTCGTCGTTTTTTGTTCCTGATCGGCTATCAGGCGGACATGATCGAAGAATATTACGGCGACGGATCGGACAGGAACATTTCCATTCAGTACTGTATGGACGGGGAAAAGCTTCTTGGTACGGGCGGTGCGGTGAGACGTGCCCTGCCGTATCTTGATGAGGACTTTCTGCTCATTTACGGTGATTCCTTTATGGACATCAACTATGAGGAAAGCGTTTACCGATATTATCAAGGCAAAGAGAACGGCAACCGGGCGCTGATGACCGTACTGAAAAACAACGATTCTTTTGATAAGAGTAATGTGATCGTTAAGGACGGAAAGATCGTTCTGTATGACAAACACAATACGGTCCCCGAAATGGAGTATATCGATTACGGGGTCTGCATGTACGAACGCTCCCTGTTTGAAAATTATCCGGAGGATACCGCATTTGACATCGCCACGATCCAGACGGCGCTCAGCAGAGAAGGAAAGCTGACGGCACATGTGGTCACGAAGCGCTTTTATGAGATCGGAAGTCCGGAAAGCCTGAAAGAATTTACGGAGTACACGAAGTACCGCTTTACGGAAGCACATCCGGCCATCTTCTTAGACAGGGATGGCGTGATCAATGAGATCGTGTACAACGAAGATACGGAATTGATGGATTCCGCCATGAATGTCAGCCAGTTTCACATGTTTCCTTATGTGCCAAAAGCAATCGAGGCGATGAAGGAAAAAGGCTATTATGTCTTTGTCGTGACCAATCAGCCGGGTGCGGCGAAAGGAAAGACAACGCTGCTGAACCTGTATGATATCAATACACTGCTTTGCGAAACGACAAATGTTGATGATACGTTCATGTGTATCCATTATCCGCAGATGCAGCCGCTGACAAAGGAACCGTATCTGATCAAAGCCTGCGACTGCAGAAAGCCCAAGCCCGGACTGCTTAAGCGGGCGGCAGAAAAGTATCATATCGACCTCTCTGCATCTTTTATGGTCGGGGATTCTTATACGGATGTTCTTTGCGGACAGGCCATGGGCGTGAAGACGGTTTTGCTTGGCGGAATGCGGTGTGATGTCTGCAACCGCCTGTCCGGTAACAAGCCGGATTATATTTTAGGAGACCTTTCAGAGGTAATACAAATCATATAATGTTTGTAACGAAGAGAAAAGGAGGTAACAAACATGAGTATGCACTACATTGAGCAGTACCTGAAAGAGACGGTGACGATCGCCGAAACGGTCTCGAAGGAAGAGATCGAAAAAGGGATCGTGATCTTAAAGCAGGTACGGGATCAGGGAGGACGCCTGTTTATTCTGGGCGTAGGCGGCAGCGCAGCCAATGCCTCTCATGCGGTTAATGATTTCCGTAAGATCGGCGGGATCGAGACTTACGCACCGACCGATAACGTTTCGGAACTGACCGCCAGGACCAATGATGAAGGGTGGGAAACCACATTTTCCGAATGGCTGAAGACATCCAAACTGCAGGAAAAGGATGCGGTGATGGTGTTCTCCGTCGGCGGCGGAAGTGCAAATACATCCTTAAACATTGTGAACGCACTGAAGCTTGCCAAAGAAAGGGGCGCAAAAGTGATCTCCGTTGTATCCAGAAGCGGAGGCTATTCCAAAGAAGTCAGCGATGCCTGCGTTTTGGTCCCTGTCGTGGCGGATGAGCGGATCACGCCGCATGCGGAAGGCTGGCAGGGTGTCATTTGGCACCTGATGGTAAATGCAATCAATGAATCATAGTAATTGAGGAGAAAAGGAGAATTACTACCATGAGATTTGAAGATCTAACAGTGACGCTTTATGCCGACGGCGCAGATATCGAGGGCATGAAGGAAGAGTATAAAAAAGGATATGTCAAAGGGTTCACGACCAACCCGACGCTGATGAAGAAAGCCGGCGTGACCGATTATGTGACATTTGCAAAGGAAGTTGTCAAAGAGATCCCGGACCTTCCGCTTTCATTTGAAGTGTTCGCGGATGATTTTGACACAATGGAGAAGGAAGCGAAGGTGATCGCAGCACTTGGGGATAACGTGTATGTGAAGATCCCGATCACCAATTCGAAAGGGGAATCCAGCATTCCGCTGATCAGACGCCTGTCGGCGGCAGGACTGAAACTGAACGTAACGGCAATTTTGACGCTTGATCAGGTGGAAGCGACCGTGGATGCATTTGCAGACGGAACAAAGAACATCGTTTCTGTTTTTGCCGGACGGATCATGGATACCGGCGTGGATGCGGTGCCGATCATGAAAAAGGCGACGGAGATGTGCAGAAAGAAACCGGGAACCTTGTCTTTATGGGCAAGCTGCCGGGAAGTCTACAATATCATCCAGGCCGATCAATGCGGAACGGACATCATCACGGTCACGAACAATCTGCTGGCAAAACTCCCGAACCTCGGAAAGGATCTTGCCCAGCTTTCCTTAGAAACGGTGCAGATGTTTTCCAATGATTCGAAGGCGCTCGGATTCTCGATTTTGGCGTGATCAGATTCTTCATATAATTTAGAAATACTTAATATTTAGGGTGTTGACATGAAACTGTAGCGGTGATATTTTAGTTACAGGCAATGTTAGCACTCTTTTTTGTTGAGTGCTAACAACCAAAAGGAAGGGGGCGTGAACTTTTGGAACTGGATGAAAGAAAACGGACAATTCTGTTCGCGATCATCAAAACGTATCTGGAAACCGGCGAGCCGGTAGGGTCCAGAACGATCTCGAAGTTCACAGACCTGAACTTAAGTTCCGCGACGATCCGCAATGAGATGTCGGACCTTGAAGAAATGGGATATATCATCCAGCCGCACACGAGTGCCGGCAGGATTCCCAGCGATAAGGGATACCGGTTCTACGTGGATCAGCTGATGGCTGACAAGGAAAAAGAAGTCGATGAGATGAAAGAGATCCTCATCGAAAAAGCCGACAAAATGGAGCAGATGCTCAAAACGGCTGCCAGGTCGCTTGCGGTCAACACCAATTATGCGACCATGATCTCCGCGCCGCAGATCCACCGCAACAAACTGAAATTCATTCAGTTAAGCCGGATGGAACAGAACAAGATCGTTGCCGTCATCGTTGTGGAAGGAAACATCATTAAGAACGAGATCATAGACGTGGATGGCGAATTGAGCGATGAAACGCTTCTGAAGCTGAACATCCTGCTCAACACCAATCTAAACGGCCTGTCCATTGATGAGATCAATCTGGCGATCATCTCGCATATGAAAGAACAGGCAGGAATCCACTCGGATCTGGTCAATAATGTGATCGATGCCGTGGCGGATGCGATCCGGGCGGATGAGGACCTGGAGATCTACACGAGCGGTGCAAACAACATCTTTAAGTATCCGGAGCTGTCCGATCATGAGAAGGCCAGCGAGATCATCTCCGCTTTCGAGGAAAAGAAACAGCTGACGGAGATCGTACAGGAAACCCTGTCAAGAGGCGAACCGCAGGGAATTCAGGTTTATATCGGCGAAGAGACACCCATGCAGAGCATGAAGGACTGCAGTATCGTGACGGCAACATACGAACTGGAAGAAGGCATGCAGGGAACCATCGGAATCATCGGACCCAAGCGAATGGATTATGACAAGGTTTTAAGCACGCTGAAGTCGTTAAAGTATCAATTGGATTCCATATATAAGAAGGAGTAGGAAACCGGAACATGGAAGAAAAGGAATTTCAGGAAGGGTTAGAGGCTGAGGAAATCAATCCGGATGAGGCGGCGGCAGAAACCGAAGAGGCTGAGGAAACCGCTACCGGAGAGGATTCGGAACAGAACTCAAAAGAAGAGCCCGTAAAGGAAAAAAAGAAAAAGAAAGAAAAGAAGGATAAAAAAGACGAGCAGATCGCGGAATTGCAGGACAGGGTGAAACGCCAGCTCGCAGAGTTTGAAAACTTCCGCAACCGCACCGAGAAGGAAAAATCATCCATGTATGAGATGGGTGTGAAATCCGTGATCGAGAAAATCCTGCCGGTCATTGACAATTTCGAAAGAGGCCTGGCATCCATTCCCGAAGAGGAACAGGATTCGGCAGTTGCCACCGGCATGCAGATGATCTACAAGCAGCTGATGACGGAGCTTGAAAACATCGGGATCAAACCGATCGAAGCCGTCGGTACGGAATTTGATCCGAATTTTCATAATGCGGTCATGCAGACGGAAAGCGATGAATACGATTCCGGCATTGTCGCACAGGAATTACAAAAAGGATATACATACCATGACACCGTCGTGCGGCACAGTATGGTAAGCGTTGTACAATAGAATCTTTACATAGAGGAGGACATGAAAATGAGCAAAATAATCGGTATTGACTTAGGAACAACAAACAGCTGCGTAGCAGTTATGGAAGGTGGTAAACCGACCGTCATCGCAAATACGGAAGGTGCAAGAACGACACCGTCGGTCGTTGCTTTTACAAAGACCGGTGAAAGACTGGTCGGTGAACCGGCAAAACGTCAGGCAGTTACCAACGCGGAGAAGACGATCTCCTCCATTAAGCGTGACATGGGTTCTGATGTGAAGAAGACCATTGATGACAAGAAGTACTCCCCGCAGGAGATCTCCGCAATGATCCTGCAGAAACTGAAAGCGGATGCGGAAAGCTATCTGGGCGAAAAAGTCACGGAAGCGGTCATCACGGTTCCCGCATACTTCAACGATGCACAGCGTCAGGCAACCAAGGATGCCGGCAAGATCGCAGGTCTTGATGTAAAGCGTATCATCAACGAGCCTACGGCTGCCGCACTGGCTTACGGTCTTGACAATGAGAAGGAACAGAAGATCATGGTTTACGACCTCGGCGGCGGTACATTCGATGTATCGATCATCGAGATCGGTGAGGGCGTTATCGAAGTGCTTGCGACCAGCGGTAACAACAGACTGGGCGGCGATGATTTTGACCAGAGGATCACGGATTACATGCTTTCCGAATTCAAGAAGAATGAAGGCATTGATCTTTCCGGCGACAAGATGGCACTTCAGAGACTGAAAGAAGCGGCTGAGAAGGCCAAGAAGGAACTGTCCAGCGCAACGACCACAAACATCAATCTGCCGTTCATCACGGCAACCAGTGAAGGTCCGAAGCACTTTGACATGAACTTAACCAGAGCGAAATTTGATGAACTGACACATGATCTGGTAGAGATGACTGCGGAACCGGTGCAGCGTGCACTGAAGGATGCCGGCTTAAACGCATCGGAACTCGGACAGGTCCTGCTGGTCGGCGGATCGACGAGAATCCCCGCTGTTCAGGATAAGGTAAAACAGTTAACGGGCAAAGAACCCAGCAAGAACTTAAATCCGGATGAGTGTGTTGCGCTCGGTGCTTCCATTCAGGGCGGTAAGCTGGCAGGTGATGCCGGTGCGGGTGAGATCCTTCTGCTCGATGTTACGCCGCTTTCCCTGTCCATTGAGACCATGGGCGGTGTTGCAACCAGACTGATCGAGAGAA
>JAEEGL010124077.1_pt1 | contig 57292 bp, 53 predicted proteins | sample 9134231 | NCBI WGS metagenome assembly JAEEGL01 (sample SAMN16246548, study PRJNA631951) | gut metagenome | biome: gut microbiome; feature: rumen; material: fiber-attached | host: Bos | place: Iran: Karaj | collected 2018-10
ATGGTGGGCATGGAATTGAGGAAAGTTACGCTATTGACTATGATAACAAAAAAGTAGACACAGTGGAAACATTTAAGGAACTAATAAGAAAACGCGGATAATCAAAAAAATTATGGCAGCCAAAAAACGGTTGCCATTTTTTTGTACAGTTATATAATAAAATATATATGCTTAAAAGAATACTTGGAAAAATGACCTTAGCGTATGTCGTTTTGATGACAATATTTCTTAGCATGGTTATGCTTGGTGGTAAGAATACTCCGCAGGTATTTGCGATAAGTAGTAAAGATTGTAGACTTGCTTCTGAAAACGGCCAAACATCCGGAAGAGAGAACGATGTTAGTGACGCCGTCAAATGGGCCTGTGGCAAGATTAGTGGCGGCAGTACTTCCCGTTGGGGTGTAGTCTGGTTCAATAGCGTAAAAGACAATACGGACAACGTACAGGACTACATTATCCACGCCAATCTTACAGACGCACAAGCATCAAATGACGACACCGACCTCATGTTTGAAGCGTGGCTTCACGGTCAGTTTTATTCTGGTAGTAATGGAGGTCGAGAACGTGACGGCATGAATGCCTGGGCGATCCGTTTTGTTAAGCCTGAGAGATATGAGGACGGGGACGAAGAACAAGCAGTCGATGTTTTTTACCATGTAGATAGCAATGGTGATTGCGCGAGATATGAGAGTGAACAAGACGCGCCCTACTGTCATCCGACTGACACAGTAGGCTTTATTGACGATATAGGGACCGATACTGTTCTCGATCGTGGCGCCAGCTCTAGCTCAGATGCTAAATGTAGCGATAGTGACAGTGCGAAAAAATGTATAACCAATGACACCTGGAGTAAATCCGGCGCGCCTTTGAGACTTAATGTAAACTGGGACGATATGATAAGTAAAGGGGTTAATTCCGGCATGTGTTCATATAATGCGGATACCGATACGGTTACTTGTACGGTAGGCATGTATCGTTGTCCGCATACATCAATTACCTCCACTGGTCACGCAAACCCATCCTCTACCTGCGGTACAGATAACGGTAAGATGATCATCGATAACGCTGGCAGAACTCTTGGTAGGGTCAAAATTAAAGTCGGTAAAATTGGCTCAGGGCATGATGTACTTGATGCGGCTGCTGTTACTTATGACGGGAGTTATTATAATTATGGACTTACCGATATCGAAGGGGTTGCTGGTGAGGCCTACGAAAGCAAAACCTCCGTATCCGTACTTACGAATGTTCCTACGGCAAACTACAAGGTTAAGCTTAAGCCAGGCGAAAGAATCAAGTTCAACTTTCACGCACTACTAAAAAGGACTGTTCCGGAAGTTCAAGGCGATTATGCAATTTGTTACCCATATGCGCCGAGTGGCGAAGCTGGAAGCTGCCGCAATATCACACTCACTCCATCTCAAGGAATGTCAAAACAGGTAGATGCTATGAAGGTATATGCAAATGTCGACCAATCCGGCGCAGTCAGCTTTAAGCACGTCAACGACGCAGAAGATAGTACGGAGCCACTTACTTCCGTAAATAATAAATTCTGCTACGCATTACTATACAAAGAGAAAGACTCGAGCCGTCTTGAATCGCAAGGGCGTATCGCCTGTGCCGAAGTGGAAGTTGAGGAGAGTGACAAGCCTAACGTCCAAGGCCGCATCATCATGAATGCTGCTGCTGACCCAACTAGTAACGGCTTATTAAATACATCCACGGCCCAAGACGCCGCAGCAGTAACAGCCTCCGGCAAAGTTACGGCGGGTTGGAGTAATGGTTCCTCGGCTACTAAAGTGATTTCTACCACAGTCAACGGAAGTTCTGCTGACGTCTATGCTCAGTGGCGGTTTGACGCCAAGCTTGACAAAGTAGGTAAGTATAAGGCCAAGATCATTGGTTGTCGATCTATCAGCAACGATGTGTGTGAAAACTGGATCAAAGATGTCACTATCTCAGACTACAGGGGTATAAGCAGTGGTAGCAAAATCAACGGCAGCGATGGCACCAAGATTATCACTAAAAAATCTATAGACTCCAATGAAGACCAGAGTGCCGACGCGCACACATTCCACAAAATCGAGGAAGATAAAGCCCACGAATACTCGGACGCGCTTCCAAAAAACGGCAGCTACACTGTCTGTTACAAATCCTTTGTAGCGGAATATTCGGCGCCCGATGATACGGATGACGCTGAGAACCCAGTCTGGAACACTTCCTACGCCTGCGCCAAATTCAAAGATCAACAGGATGGCGAGGTGCAAGGTAAAACGACCCTCAAATATAACAATAACAGTGGTTCGTGTACTATCGGCGATGTTTCCTTGGCTGGTGCAACCAGTAGTCTTAGCGGCAATACGCATACAATCGAGCGCACGGTTAGCACTTCAAATAATGATGCGCCGACCATCGTTACATTAAAATGCCCAACGGGTACTGGCAGTGTTAACGTGAATTTCTCTCATAAATTCAATAGTAGTACAGTCCAAGACCAAATAACTATCAAGGGCAAAAAAGGTCAGTTTGACTCCGTGCCGAATAACATCTATTCTTTAATGGATAATGACGTATTCTATCATAAAAAGCTCCCAGAAACACTTCCGGGCGCAATCCAGCCAACAACCATCACGTCCAATAATACTGGGACTTATAGTCTCCCGACCACGGGCGAAGTGCTCTGTGAAGGCCTCTTTATGACTGGACGCAAGAATGCCCTGGTCTGTGTCATGGCCACAGAAGACAATGACCCAGGTGATGCTGCCGGTAAAAGCATCGTGCAGCTTGTCGGTAGTCTTCCTAGTGGCTGTACTGTGCAAGGTGGTGGAACTTCTAGAGAAAAACCACTGTCTGTAGGTGGCAGGAACGATACTGCCAACCTTGTAGTTGAATGTAATTCCGCAGTAACTTTCAAATTTACACATCAGGTTAATGGACAGAATATGGAATCAACCAGGCATAGGTTGTATCATGGCTCTGGTTCCGGTTCTGTATCCCCGAGTAAGGATCACAACCACTCAGGGAATTTCTCGGTATCAGAATATACAAATTCAAATGGTCAATATACGATTAGCCCGGACGAAAAAATCTGCGAATCTCAGTGGCTTGGTGTCGGTGAAGGCACTGCAAAAATCGCAAAAGTCTGTGCCGAGGTGGCACGACGTAAAGATGGCTGTCCTAACGCTATCGAACTCTCCCCGAGCAAGGAATCCGGCGACTCATATCTTGTCACCACTATCAAAAACATCAGTACTGGAGCAACGAGTTCTGTTAATACCTACACCTCCACTGCCACTTCTACCGATACTCTTCTAGCTAAGCCAACCGATCAAATCACATTTAATCACTGTTACTATAACGGTGCACAGGCGGTACGTACTACGGAGTACTGGGATCAGATCAAAGAAGAAAAACCAAGCAGCCCGACAAGCGCACTGACCTCTGCGTGTAAGAAGGTTTATAAACAAGGCGAGACGGTTCCTACCCATTGCGATACTGCACCAACCTATAATCTTTCACCAAAGTCTGACACATGCGCAAACGGCGATTGGACCAACTGCGACGGTGCGTCCGGAAGCTCTTACAATGATTACACGGCTGAAGCCAGCAAACTTGAAACCCTCAAGGAGGCAAACTACGTCAAGGGAAGCAAGACCACAAATAATAGCCTATACAATTCATACTCCGTCTCAACGACGTATCCAAATGTCAATATCTTATTAGGAAACGGTGTCTACGACGGCACAGCATCATCAATCGGCGACGATGAAACTTCCGACGGCTACATTTCGATGGATTACGGTGGTAACGGTTTTAGTAGTAATTATAATGGTGGTACTGGCACGGAAGGCGAAGTGGGAACTGGTATTGCTAAGAATGCGCGCAATACATTTGTGACCGTAGGTGCACCTGGTGGCTATCTCACTCAGAGTGTTACTGCTTATGTGGGTAAAGTAGCTAGAAAACAACACAGTCAGACTTGGGAATGGCCTATTACGTACTACTTCACAAAGTGTGTACGACAAAAGATTCCAAATACGGATCCAGTCGAGTATAAATCAGCGGATGAATGTGTGCCAACGCTCGGTACGGTCTCTTATTCGAGCACCAATCACGGTAAAGGTTCTGGTAATCACGGCAATGCCTACTATGAGCGCAACGAAGATACTACAACTTACGCGAATAAAACCATCTCCGCAAGTGTCTACGTGCCATACAATTACACCTCGAGTGCACTTGTAGAACTTGCTGGTGATAAGATCTATTCGGGTGAAAGATTCACGCTTCAGAACTCATTTGTCTACATCAATCCAAAGTTGCATAGTTCGCTAGGTGGCAGATCTTATGCTACTATCGCCCCAGATATCAACGTCGAGCTCTATGCTTATATTTCTGATAATGATCAAACCAGCAGAAGTGAAACTCGTATCAGTGGCTCTCTCAATGGTTGTGCCTACTATCTAAACGGCGCCAGCCAAGAATGTGCCACGATTGATTCGACTACCCGTACTTTCAACGTCTTCGGCAAAATGGACGGTACGCAAAATGAGTATAGGGAAAGTCCATTCGCAGGGACTTCGTACAATGCCTTCGACTACATTGCTGGCCGTTACCTCTGTGTCGGTCTTGGCTTCAACAGAAGTGAAACTACGTCTTATTCCTATGCAACGAATGGTAGCGAGCTGAATGATTATTCCATCTACTACTCATCGCCATCCTGCAAGAAAATCTACAAGAAACCAACCTTTGCAGTTTGGGGTGGTTCGGTCTTCTCAAATGGCAATATCGACGTCAACAAAATGGAAAAACGCAACGTTAGAAACTACAACAACTACCAGAGTCAAGGCACCGTATACATGGTCACCTTCAGCCCATGGGTAGAAGGTGTTGTGGTGGGGAATAACACGGTCAAAAATCTTGCTTCTGGCGCTGCTACTGGCTATACCTTCGCTGGCACTTCGGGTACGTTTGCCCCAGTTGCTGCCCCAGGTGGATTTGCTGGTAATGATTATTGCAATATGTCCACGATTACCATTGCCAACGAAAACTGCGCAAGCGGTACCGCTGGCGACCTCAACCAAGGCAACAGGACTGGCGTGAAGACGGAGCTTATCAGACGCTACATCGAACCATTCTTTGACTTTGATACCAACACTCAGAAGACCGGCTCAGACTGTTCTAGTAATGGCCGCAATCTATGCTTTACTCCTGGCAATGGTACCTTCTCTGCAGATGGAAAAATTCAAAGAACCGATGTGGAATACGGCACGACTTACATCTATGCATCCAAAAACAGCATCACGATCAATGCTGACATCACCTACAAAGAGCAATACGTAAGTCCGTCACACATCTCGCAAGTTATTATCTATTCGAAGGGTGATATCAATATCATTGGTGATGTTAATCGTGTTGATGCAATTCTCATTGCCGAAGGCAAAGTAAATACTTGCTCAACCGCTAGTGATACTTGCCACAAACGACTTAAGATTAATGGCTCGATTATTGCTGATAAGATTGAATTCAAACGTCTCTATGGTGCGTCGGTCGGTTCCTATAGTGTTGAGCCAGCAGAAATCGTCAACTTTAGCCCAACTATCTTCCTCTGGTCTAGCGTAGAAGCCAGTAGCGAAATCAACGAAAATATCACCGAAACCTATACCCGCGAGCTCGCCCCACGCCAGTAGGGCGAACTCATGGTGATCTCTGCGAGAGGACGCTCGCTAAGGCTCGCTATCCGCCTTTGGCGGGCGAACTCATGGTGATCTCTGCGATAGCAACTTCGTTGCTCTCGCATCGTCACCAAAATAAAAAAATAAGCCTTGCGGCTTCTTTTTTTCTTTTGGTGATCTCTGCGAGAGTCGAACTCGCATTGACGGGATGAAAACCCGTTGTACTAACCGTTATACTAAGAGACCAGCATATCGAGTTAAATGATACTTACTATATTATATTAGATTATTCTAGAAATTGCAAGAGTATTTATAGTCTACGCGGTAGTCAGTTTTTCCGTATGGTTTTTGTGGGTAGATTTCGGCGAAAGTTTTGTCTAGATCGCAGTAGTCCGAAATAACGCTTAACTCGCTACTAAAATGTCCGCCATCATGCAACATTAATTGGCGCAGGGAAACACGGCCATCATCGAGCCCGCGCTCGGCAAAGTTTCGCATCGTTTCTTCAAATTTTTCTTTGGAGGTACTAGCTACGGTCCTAGGGTAAAAATAATCTTCATAATATGCTTTTACGTAATCTGAAATGCGGTCTTTGGTCATTTTTTCTGGTGTATTAATCGCCTTGTAAATCGCAAAAACCACCACGGTAGCCATCATTACGACGATAAGAACCATCATGATTTTTCTAGTAATATCTGCCCCCGCAAAATAAGTTGCAAATTTTTTCTTGCCCATATCTTTATTGTAGCATATATAAAAAAGCGCAACCAGTTTTTACCAAACCCCTCGGTCAAACAGATTTATTTTTGTTATAATAGAGACATGAGTAAACTTTTCAAACGTACCAAAATCTTAGCTACCATCGGCCCGTCCGTGGATGCACCCGAAAAAATTGAAGCTATCATCATGGCTGGCGTCAATGCCTGCCGTCTTAACTGTTCTCACGGCTCCGACGAGGAACGTGCTCGCCACATCGAGTGGATTCGCGCCGCTGCCGCCAAAAAAGGTCGCTCCGTTGCCATCTTGCAAGACCTCCAAGGCCCAAAAATTCGCCTCGGCATGCTCAAGGATAATCACCTAGATTTAAACGCAGGAGACAAACTCGTCCTCGACTACGCCATCACTGAGCACGACGGCAGTCTCAACGTGCCAATCCAGTATAACCTTGCCAAGAAAGTAAAGGTTGGTGAGCCAATCTTCCTCTTTGATGGCAAGATCAAAAGCCACGTTACTGCCATTAAGTCCGACACTGCTATCGAGCTCGAAATCGAAAACCGCGGCTTCATCATGTCCAAAAAAGGCCTCAACCTTCCGGACACCGACTTTGGTGGCGACATTTTGACCGAAAAAGATTTGCATGATATCGAGTTTGGGGCACAACACGATTTTGATTACGTTTCTCTCTCTTTCGTCCAATGTGCGGACGATATTAACAAGCTTCGCTCCATCATGGAATCCCATGGCTCTACTGCGAAGATCATTGCCAAAATCGAAACCAAAAAAGCTATCGAAACCGACGAAGGTCTCGAGGCAATTGTCAAAGCTTCCGATGGTATCATGGTTGCCCGCGGTGACATGGCCGTAGAAGCCGGCGCTGAAGTTGTGCCAATTATCCAGCGCAAACTCATCGCTATGTGCCGCGCTAACTCCAAGATTTGTATCGTTGCTACCCAAATGCTTAGCTCCATGGTCGACAACCCAGAGCCAACCCGTGCCGAAGTTTCCGACGTGGCTACTGCCGTTATTCAGGGTGCCGACGTAGTGATGCTTTCCGACGAAACCGCCAATGGCAACTATCCACTTGAGACGGTTAAGGCCATGAAGAAAGTCATCCTCTACGCTCAGAACCACTCTCGTGTTGCGCCGATTTCTCACGACCCAACCGGCAACCCACAAGTTTACAACGCAATTTCTGGCGCTGCAGCTCGCTTAGCCGAGAAAATCAACGCCGACATCATTATCTGCCAGACCAAGTCCGGCGCTACTGCTCGCGCTATGGCTGCTCAACGTCCAAATGTACCAATTATCTCCGTTACTGATAATAGCCGCGTTGCCAACCAGCTCGCTATGATCTACGCCAACTCCGCCTTTGTCCGCCCATATTCTCCGCAATATGGCTTCGACCTTGGCAAAGAGCTCAAAGAATCTGGCTATCTCCAGGTTTCCGAAGGTAAGACCGAGCTACTCGCTGTCATCGTCTCTGGTGAGAAAAACAAAACCGGCGGTTCCGACACTATCCAAGTCCGCTATATCTAGAAAGGAAATCATGAATCTTCGTTCCATCAAAAATGCCGACATCAAAGATAAAACTGTGCTTGTGCGCGTAGATTATAACGTACCAATCGAGAATGGCGAAGTCACAAGCGATCTCCGCATTGCGGCCAGCCTTCCTACTCTTCGCTTCTTGCTCGACGCCGGCGTGAGAAAAATCGTTCTCATTTCTCACCTCGGCCGCCCAGAAGGGAAGCCAAGCAAAGAATTCTCGCTCGCGCCAGTCGTAGAAGTATTAAAGTCAATTCTCCCTGGCCCAGCCATCGGTTTTTATGCGCTCGAAAAAGGCCAGAAGCTATCTGATCTTTCCAAGAACAAGATCGATCTTCTCGAAAACCTCCGCTTCGACCCGCGCGAAGAGGAAAACTCTGCCGAATTCGCACAAGAGATTGTCGATTTTGTTAAACCAGATTTGTTTGTCCAGGATGGCTTCGCCGTGGTACACCGTGCCCACGCTTCTACCGACGCTATCACCAAACTTCTCCCTTCCTACGCCGGTCTACTCGTAGAAAAGGAAGTTAGTGGCCTCGACAAAGCCATGACGAATCCCGAAAAACCATTGCTTCTCATTATTGGCGGCTCCAAAGTCGACGACAAAGCTCCGCTCATCGAAAAGTTTTTGCCAGTTGCGGATCATATCGTCGTAGGCGGCAAAATCGCTGCCGACGGCTACGAAGCTAAGTCCGACAAAATCTACGTTGCCGACGAATTCGACGAAGACGCCACCGGCGCCAAGCTCGATGTTGGCCCAGTTGCTACCGCCAAAATCGCGGACTTCATTACCGACGCCAAGACCATCGTTTGGAACGGTCTCATGGGCAAGGCCGAAGACCCAGCCTACGCTGCCTGCTCCACCATCGTCGCAGAACTTCTCGGCGAAAAAGAAGACGCCGAAACCATCATTTGTGGTGGCGATACCACTGGCTTCGTCGAAGAACTCATGCTCGACCACCCAAGTCTCAAGTATTCACTCATTTCCACCGGTGGCGGCGCTGCTCTCGAATACCTTTCTGGAAAAGAGCTTCCTGGACTTAAAGCATTGGAGTAACTAATTATTCTATATTGGATTATTATTCATTTGGTGATATAATTCTTTTCATGAAAAAACCAAAGACATATCAGCAAGTTATTGGTGAGACCATCGAGCAGATGCGTCTCGAAAAAGGTTGGACTCAGGGCCAACTCGCCGAAGCTGTCGGTTCATCTCAATCTGCAATTCACCGCATCGAAAAAGGCGGTCAAAATATTTCACTCGAAATGATCAAGAAGCTTTCCGAAGCTCTTGGAAACCAAATTCTCTCTATTAATGACTCCGTTTCGCAGAGTTTTCGTATCCGCGGCGGCAAGGAATTATCTGGCGAAATTACCATTAATACATCCAAAAATGCAGCCGTAGCTTTGCTTTGTGCTGCACTTCTCAACTCTGGCAAAACCATTCTTCACCGCGTTGCACGCATTGAAGAAGTCTTTCGTATTATTGAAGTTTTGGAATCAATCGGCGTCAAATGTCATTGGCAAAACCGTCATCGCGACCTAGAAATTATATCACCGCGCGAATTGAAACTTGACGAAATGAATATTGAAGCAGCTCGTCGCACACGTTCCATTATTATGTTCCTCGGCCCATTGCTTCACAAGTTCAAGAAATTCGAAATTCCATATGCTGGCGGCTGTTCACTCGGTACCCGCACCGTGGAGCCACATCTAAAAGCGCTTGCTTCCTTTGGTCTAGAAGTCGATGCTGAGAAAAATAGCGGTTTCTATGAGGTCGAAGTCAATCAAAAGGCCCTCAAGAACCACGAAGACAAATACATCGTTCTCACTGAGCGTGGTGATACTGTTACGGAAAACGTTTTGATGGCTGCCGCTCTTTATCCGGGCAAGACCACCATTATCGGCGCTTCGCCAAACTACATGGTTCAGGATGTTTGTTTCTTCCTCGAAAAACTCGGAGTCAAAATCACCGGCGTTGGTACCACAACCCTCGTTGTGCGTGGCCGCCAAAAAATCGACATGGACGTCGAATACCATCTTTCTGAGGATCCAATCGAAGCTATGTCCTTTATTGCTGCCGCATTTGTGACTAATTCCGAAATCACTCTACTTCGTGCGCCAATCGAATTTCTCGAAGTCGAGCTCGAAGTTCTCAAAAATATGAATGCCAAATTCGAGAAAACACCAGAATATGTCTCCGCGAATGGTCGCACCAGGCTCGTAGACCTCACGATCAAAAAGTCCAAGCTCGTCGCGCCAATCGACAAGATTCATCCGATGCCATTCCCGGGTCTCAACATCGACAACTTGCCATTCTTCTCGGTAATTGCCGCCATGGCCGAAGGTCGTACCTTGATCCACGACTGGGTCTTTGAAAACCGTGCCATCTACACGACTGAACTCGCCAATTTGAATGCCAAAGTTGAACTGCTTGATGCTCACCGCATCTACGTGGAAGGCCCAACCAACTGGCGCCCAGCCGAACTCGTTGCTCCGCAAGCACTCCGTCCGGCCGTAGTGATTTTGATCGGCATGCTTGCCGCCCCGGGCACATCCATTCTGCGTAACGTCTACCCAATTAACCGCGGCTATCAAGACTTCGCCGCCCGCCTCCGCCACCTTGGCGCCGACATCTCACCACTTACTGGTATTTAACTTGATACAAAATAGACTTTATAGTACCATGAATTAATGGATATCTTTTCTTCTCTCAATCCAGCGCAAAAAGAGGCCGTGGAGACTCTCGAGGGTCCACTTCTAATCTTGGCTGGCGCAGGTTCAGGGAAGACCAAAACTCTCACTCACCGCATCGCCAATCTCATAATGCACGGGGTAAATCCGATGAATATTTTGGCGGTCACCTTTACCAATAAGGCCGCACGCGAGATGCGCGAGCGCCTCTGGAAGTTGATTGAGCCAGATTTATCTAAGGGCGACTCGAAAGATACTCCAGCCGTTCCATATTCCTTTATGCCTTACATGGGCACCTTCCATGGTATCTGTGTGAAGATTCTGCGCATCGAAGCCGAGGCTGCCAAGCTCGACAAAAACTTTGTTATCTACGATACGGACGACCAAATCGCTCTCATTAAGCGCATTATCAAGTCGCTCAATATGAACGACGACAAATCATTAAAGCCAAAATCTATTCAATCGATTATTAGTAAGGCCAAAAACGAAGGCCAGGCTCCGGCCGAATACGCCACGAGCGCCTACTACCCAAATCAGCAAAAAATCGCCAAAATCTACACTCGCTACGAAATCGAGAAAAGCCATGCCAATGTGCTAGATTTTGACGATCTCCTGCTTCGTACTCTCGAAATGTTCCAGGAAAACACCGCCGTGCGTGAAAAATGGCGCCAGCGATTTGAGCATATTTTGATCGACGAGTATCAGGATACCAACATGGTGCAGTATCAGCTCATTCGCCTGCTCGTCAACGAGAAGCGCAATATTTGTGTAGTTGGCGACGACTGGCAGTCGATTTATTCGTGGCGTGGCGCTGATTTTACCAACATTTTACACTTCGAGCGCGATTTTCCGGGTGCCAAAGTCATCAAACTCGAGCAAAACTATCGTTCTACCGGCAATATTCTTACCGCTTCGCAAAAAATCATCAACGAGAACAAAACCCGTACCGACAAAACCCTCTTTACGGAAGCCGAGAAAGGGGAACCGGTCGACATTGAATCCGCTCGCGACGAAACCGAAGAAGCCAACTGGGTGGCGCGCAAAATTCTCGAATTCCACCGCCAATATCCAAACTTCTCCGACTTTGCCGTACTTTACCGCACCAATGCCCAATCCTACACTTTTGAAAAAGCCTTCATTCAGATGCGTATCCCGTACAAAATCATCGGTGGCGTCCGCTTCTATGACCGTAAGGAAATCAAAGATGTGCTTGCTATCTTAAAAATCCTCGTTAATGAACGCGACAAAGTAAGCTTGGAACGCGTGGTAAAAAATGTTTTGTCTGGTATTGGTGATGCTTCGCTCGCCAAAATTTTGAACGCGATGGACGCCATCGAAAATGCTGGCGCCGACCCAGAACCACTCAAGAACCCAGATCTGGCCGACGTCCTCAGCTCCGGCAAAGCCAAAAACGCCTTCATAAAACTCACGAATTTTGTCAAAACCGTCGATCTAACTGCTAGTCCAGTCGAAATTATCCAAAAAGTTTTAACCCACTTTGACTTCGAAGGGTTACTAAGAGACGGCACGCCAACCGGTGAAGAGCGCATTGAAAACCTTGGCGCGCTCGTAGCGAACGCCGCTCCATACGAAACTTTGGACGACTTCCTCGCTGACGCCACTTTGATGTCTTCCGCCGACGAATCCTCCGAAGACAATGCCGTCACCCTTATGACTATGCATGCCGCGAAAGGCCTCGAATTTCCAGTCGTATTTATTGTGGGCATGGAAGACGGACTTTTCCCGAGCGGCCGCGTCGAAGATGAAGCTGGCCTCGAAGAGGAGCGCCGCCTCGCCTACGTCGGTATGACTCGCGCCATGAAAAAACTTTTCCTCACCTACGCCGCTTCGCGCTACAACTACGGTGAACGAAACTACAACATGCCGTCACGCTTCCTAATCGAGCTCGGTTACAATCCATACGGCTCCAGCCAGGGAATGGCTCATTTTGACAATGATTCCATGGATTACGACGCAGATGGTTTCAAAGACTACGGTCGCCTGGACCAATATAATCGCAGCAATAATTACGACGATTTCGGCGACGACGACTTCAGTGGCTCCGATTTCGACCCGTTCCCAGACGACGGCCCAATCTATGAGTAGAAATCCACAAGTGGTATTGTAAAAAGCACAACAATAATATACTTGTTATGCCTAGGATAAGCATATATAATATAAGTATATTTACGGAGGTAATACCATGAACACGGGTTTTGAGGTGGCGCCAGCGGTAACGTTTATCGCACATACAGTTCTCTTGATGCTTATTATGGTGGGCTTCCGTATTGTTACTCAGCCAAAAGACGAATAAGATTAAAAAAACAGTTGCCAGGAGTCGTGCCTGGCGTTTGTTGTGTGAATATGGTATAATATAAGTGGCTCAAGTGCAGCCTTAGTCAAGGAGGTGATTTTATGCACAAGCCTGATGTGGAAATGATTTCTCTGCGAAATGCAGAGATGCCTGAGAACACGGATGTTCTCACAGTTGCTCGAAATGGGCATAGTAGGCAGTATTCAAGGATGAAAAAACCGTACATCATTCATCCAACGCCATGCTATGCTAAGCCCTCGAAATACGAGACGAGTCTTTACGTCGTTTGTAATTTCCGCGATGTCATTAGACACGCCTAGTATGACGCTGCTCTAAGTCCGGTGTATTAGGAAGTCTGTGGTATCGCGGATTTCTTGGGTACACGAGCAACATCCACTACTAGCCCGCGAAATTTGCGGGCTTTTTTCTTTACCTAAAACATGAGCATGATATAATGGGCTTATGTATAACAAAGGTCATAAAATCTCTTTACAGCTTTTGAGTGTGGTTTTTGGCATTATGATGCCATTTTTTGTTTTTGCAGCGCCTACTTCTGCCACCAGCGACGAATGCGCTTTTAATAGTTCATTTAGTAGGCGTGTCAGAAACTCATGCGACTACATGGAGCAATGGCCAATTCAGAATATTGCCAAAAATCAAATTCAGATAATAGCGGAGTTTAGCACTAATGTCTATAACAAGAAAAATGGTATCGCAAAAAACATTTTAAATACCAGCAAAAAAGACGAAAAATACATAGAACTCGTCAAAGAGCAAATCAGTACCGGATGGACACAAGGTGCAACGTTTACCAGGAACTACTTTGTTATTAGCCTTTTCTCAAAACAGCGAGACAAAAACTATCTCGCCATCCTGGATCGCAGCGACTTTAGTTTGATTAAACTCTTAAAAGAGCCTTCGAAAGGTGCTTGGGGGCATATACACTCCATCTGGAATAATGCGACGGTAGATGATAGGATTCGCGTAGATGCAAATCATTCGCTCGGCAGTGGATCAGATAGGGTTGATATGTGCTATGATATTGAGACACTCGTAAAGAAGAGTGATAAAATAATTATCAACTCAGCCGGAGAAAACATCTCTTGTAGCAATGATCTTATTCCAGCTTTCCGCTCAAATAGCACAAATATCAAAGATGGCCTTGTCTATCAGGGTGACGTAATTTATAAAGGTGGTAGTAAGGAATATAATTACACTCTTCTTTGGGATGCTGGCGAGCCGAGCTGGCTCATTGAAAGTGAATACAAAAAAGGCTTAAAGACTAGATGTGCTTCCGAAGATGGTGTAGGATGTTTTTATCAGCACGAATCCGAAGGTATGCACCGAAAAAGGCATCACAAAGCTATCGCTATTAAAGATGCTAGTGACGGTAAAATTATTAAGTATCTTTTCATCCATAAGAATGTTCTAGACGGAGAACCGGAAAGCATTTCGTTTGATCGAAATGGCGATCTCTACCTTACTGTCATCAAAAAGAACAATCAGGGCTTACCTATTATAAAAATTGCCAAAATCCTCAAAGAGGTCCATAACCCTTCATACATATCCGAAGAGCTCGGAAAATGGTTTAGCGTCAATATAGAAACAATGACTAATACACAAATCAAGATTGCAGATGAGATTTTGACCGGAGAGGGCGTCAACGAAGTTTTGTCATGTGACACCAATCGCCTAACCGAAAATGAACACCTGTCTTGTGTTAAGAATATTTACGAAGAGGTTAAAAAGGCTATTCAAAAGGGTGACCCGTCTATCATCCCGTCTATTCGCACAAACACTACAAGAAAAATCTTTAATGAAGCTGTTGCAAAATTCAAAAAGTCGAAATATATCAAAGCAATCCTTGTTAATATCAAATCCACCAAAATCGCTGCGCAAACTATCGAATCCTTCAAAGAAGAGACCATTTTTAAAGTCTTTAAAGAAATGCTTGCGGATCCTAACGACGCGATAAGTATTAGGCGCGTAGTCAAATACTTCAATAAGGTTTCTCCGGACTTCGCCAAAAAGATGGCCGCAAGTCTAAAAAAAGATGGCGTATTTGATATCGTTAAGAATCACCCATGGGCCGACAAAGATCGCCTCGAGCTCGTTGGCGTAAATTATACGAATACTGTTATTTTGGCCACAAATTTCAATACTCCTACTATCGTCCTGGCCAAGAGCAGCAAGAATACCGCCAAAGAAGAAGAGAAAAATGAGACGGATGCCGAAGACGTGGACGATTCGTCTGTAACCGACGACGACATTGATACAAACGTATCTATCACGACTGACGACGACGCGGAAGCTAACTTTATCGATAAGACCTCTTGGCAGGATGCTGCGTCGGATGTGAATGACGGTGATGAAGATTTTGATATGCCGGCAGACATCGATCTTGATGAGGACGGTGAGGGTGATGCGAATAGTGATGACGATGATGACGAGACTGATGTCCCAGACACTCCATGCAACCCAGACATAGAAGGTGACTGCGAAGTTTATAACGGTGGCCTCTCTCAGAATAATTCCGCATCAAGTAGTCAAGATATCTGCGGCAAGGCAGATGTCCCAGACGTAGTCAAAAGTGCAGCTGGATGTAGCGATCTTGGCGAATCGAATCTCGAAAACAGCTTTGCTGGCATCATTAATGCAATTATGGGCATTCTTGGCATCATAGCTGTTGGTGGTATGGTCTTCGGCGGTGTTCAATACATGACAGCTAATGGCGATTCAGCCAAGATTAAATCAGCCAAAACTGCTATTATTTACTGTGCAGTTGGTCTTGGCATCGTTATCCTTTCGGCTGCCATCGTGAACTGGATTATTGGCATCGTCTAGTAGGCAAAAAAATACCGCCATTTGGCGGTATAAAAAAATGTTGTGCGAGGGAGTTCTAGCATTAACTTCCCCCTTGCTTTGGAATAAATTTTTCGAGATTCAAAATCTCAAAATTCCCTAAATCAACGGTTACGATTCGTCCGAGCATCTGCCCCTTAATCAGCTTTGAGTTTTTATTACTAAACCTTTTGCCGACCTTCGAGAGCTTTTTCTTGACCATCTCAGTAATATCAAGAATTAAGGTATTGCCAAGTGGGTCCTTGAGCCTAACATAAAGCGCGGATTGCGTTTTCTTTCTCGTGTTGCCGTTGTGACAAATAATATCTAAATATTCGCCAGCTTTAGCAACAGTAACTCCTCGCACAACATATTCTGTATTTTTAAAAACTGCTCCCATCTCATCACCCCCCATTAGTATCTGTATATTATACCATAAATCAACGGAAAATCAAAGCTAAAAATGTAGTATAATTACTAAAAAGGTAATACTAAAATGGAAAATGCCCCTCGCCCCACATCTGCAGAGCAGGCGCCAGCACAAGATGGCTGGGCGGCTTTATCCAATGTTGCTTTTCAAAGCGGAGAAAAGACTACTGTCGAGCCAGAACATCAAAAGCGCAACCTAGCGCAGGCGGCCTTTAGGGCGGTAGATAGAGACGAAACGCCGTCAACTAATATTGAAGCTGCACGCGATGTAGAACAATCGATTCGGGATGAAAAGCTAAAAAAAGGCATCAAAATCGTAATTGGTGGGCCACCACATTCTGGCAAATCTATTCTTACGACAGCTCTAAAATCGCTTCTTAAAGATCTACACGTTTGGCATTGTACCGCTGCGCCAGATGGTGAGTACCCTGGTCTAGAATATGACAACAAAGAGGCCAAAAAACAACGTAAGAAGGGTGATTTTTCTCCAGAATTCGTCGCTCATTGCGCCAAGAAAATCGAAGACTGGGTTGGCCCAGTCGCACTTATCGACATTGGCGGTATGCGCTCGGAGGAAAACGAGAAGATTATCAAAAGTGCAACTCACGCTATTATAGTGGCCGGTAGTTACGATGGTAGGGCCAGGCGTGGTGAGCGCGACAAAGAAGGCAACCTCAAAGTAGACGAAGAAGGCCATAGTTTTGTAACCGAGTTTGATAAGTGGAAGAAGTTTTTTGAGGATAATCACCTCGAAGTCATCGCACAGGTTCAAAGTGACCTCTATAGTAAAGAAGATCATGTGCTCGGAAAAAACAAAGATGGTATTTTTAGGGGCAGCATTCATCGCCTTAAGCGTGTCAAAAAGAATGGGGAAGAGAAGGACACCGAGAAGGAAACTGCAATACAAATCGCCAATCTAATTAGGGAGATGGTAGCAAATAATCATTCGTATGAAGGTACGTCCAATCCGTTTTATGTTGAGGCTGAAGATTTCTATAAAGGTATGCCAACCTACATAGATAGAGACGGCAATGATCGCCTAAAATACGAAGCAATTCCGAGTATTTACAAAAAAGCAAGGCAATACAATGATCGACCAACATGGATAAAAGGCAACGTGACTGCTTGGCAGGCAACAACAACGATGATAGCTCTGATGGATGCAAAATGCGAAGATCCGCGCATTCATGGTGAGGATGGAGACATCCAACTTCAAAACATGCGCCAGACCGAAAAGGTTGATCCGAAGTGGTGGGGAGAGACAAGGTATCAAGGCGAAAAAGATGGTAAACCGGTTTATGTCATTAAGCACTTGGCGGCTGCACACTCGGGTGTACCTATCAACCCATCCGTATTAAAGGAAGCTACTGTTCCAAAGTTACCCAAAGACTCTATCGTTATCCTTGATTCTGGCGGTCCAACTTGGCTCAAAAGTTCAATTGCTGCGAGCTATCGCGATACTGCCTATGCAGTAGGGCTTTGTACTCCCGGCCACAATTCGGTGATAGTTTGGTCAAGAGACAGGAAACTTCTAGGCGGGGGTCCGTATATTAGAAACAAAACCACGGAACATCAGCCAGAAAAAACACCGAAGGAACTAGCAAACTATCTTAAGGCGGCAAAGCGAAATCTTGAAGCTACGTCAAGCACATCGCAAGGCATTGAAGAGGCCATTCGACTTGCCTGTAGTCGCAAAGATTATCATTTTCAGAATACAAAAGAACTAAGAAACTTTACTGAAGAAATTGCTAAATGCGTGAATAATGGAAAAATACTAATACGTAAGGATAAAAATACTCCTAAGCATCCATATGTTTCTACCAATGATTTACCAAAGGCAATCGATAATTTCTATAATCAGCTTTTGTCTCGCCTCAATAATCCGAATGTTGACCCGGTGGAAACTGCTGCCTTTGTCGAATATGCTATTGATATGAGTGGCCACTTCTTTGCGGGTGATTGTAGTGGGGCTGCTAAGGCTATGTCGGCTTTTGTTTTGATGCGTGCAAATCACACTTTGCCAGACTACTCGCGTGGGCAAAATCAGTACTATTCTTATTCTCCAAGAGCTCCTCAAGGCACAAATGTAACGAGTGATAAGGCGAACTATAGGAAGTTTGTGGCATACTACAAAACTTTGTTTAAGTAAGTTTTTGTGAAACAAAAATGGTCTGGGTGACAGGACTTGCCTGCGAAGCAGCCAAGGCTGCTTTTTGAAGTTTTTGTGAAACAAAAATGGTCTGGGTGACAGGACTTGAACCTGCGACCTCGACTTCCCAAAAGTCGCGCGCTACCAACTGTGCTACACCCAGACGGTACATTCATTATATCACATTTTTCCGGAAAGAAAAGAACAATTCTATAGCGCATATGGTAAAATGAGATTATGGAAGAAATGGATCTCTTGAAAAAAGCTGGCCTGTCTGAGGCGCAGGCAGTGGTTTATAATTGTTTGCTTCAAAATGGCGCACTTACGCCTACCGAACTCGCCGATATCACTAAGCAATCTCGCGAAAACTGCTATGCGGTTGCAAAGAGGTTGATTGAGCTTGGAGTGATCGAAGAAACCGAAGACAAAAAGAAGAAATACCGCGTCTTGAATCCTAGCGCACTCGAGACCCTGGTTGAGAAGCGCCGCAAAGTCATGGTCAAAAACGAAAAATACGTCAAGGAAAACCTTTCTTCACTTCTGGATATTTTCTATGCCAATAACGAAATGCCTGGCGCCCGCACACTCGAGGGGATCGAAGGCATCAAAGAGACCCACAATGATGTCTTGCGCACTAGAAAAGACGTCTATCTTTTAAGAACCAAGGCTGATGATGTGCTTGGTAACGATCAAGATGCCGACTCATTCCTTAAATATTATCGCGAACAGCTGCCAATCCTTGGTATCAATACCTATGCTCTCACCCCTATTACTAAGACCGCAATCAAGAACTCCAAGACTGGTAGGGACAAAGCTTTGCTCTTTCATCGTACCTGGATGCCAGAAGAGGAATATACTTCACCGATGGAGATGATGGTGTATGGAGACAAGGTTGCTATGATCAGTTTTGGTGAAACTCAGATGGCCACCATTATAACGAGTCCAATTATTGCTGAGGCAATGCGTCAAATCATGATAATCATGATTAATCACTACAAAAAGAACTTTAAGCAAGAATATCAATAAAAAAAGAGAAGGGGGGTCTTTTTTCGTGCTAAAATAGAAGAGTTAAGGAGAAAAAACTGTGTCAGAACAATCTGGAAAGATGCCTCAGAAGAGCCCGGCCGGCAAAAACACTTCAAATACAATTCGTGGTGCCATTTTTGCCATTGTCGTGATCTTCTTTTGTGTTTTAGCTATCAATGGATTTAATAATAATCAGGCTCACAAGGCCGAGGTCGCCTTGAACGATGTAATTCGTCGTGCCAACGATCCAGAAGGAAACATCAAGAAAATTACTGTCATTGGTAGTAGTCTTGAAATTACTTTAAAAGACAAAGATGTGCCTACCGAGATTTCCCGCAAGGATCCATCCGGTACGCTCTATGAGCAAGGTCTTAAGAGCTACGATGATTATTGTGCAGATGAAAAAGGCGAGAGTCTCAAAGGCGAAGCTCTTACTAAGTGTCAGTCGAGCTACCCAGCTATTGAATTCAAAGAAGATGTCGATGTTATGGGTATTATCTTGAATGTCGCTCTCACAGTTCTCCCGATCTTGGCTATCTTCCTCTTCCTCTCCTACATGATGAAGCAGGCTCAATCTGCCAACAACCAAAGTATGAGCTTTGGCAAATCCCGCGCTCGCCTTTATGGCCCAGACAAAAAGCGTGTTACCTTCAAAGATGTTGCTGGCAACGAAGCCGCCAAGCAAGATTTGACCGAGATTGTAGACTTCCTCAAAGAGCCAAAGAAATATGAGAAACTCGGTGCCAAAATTCCACGCGGCGTTCTCCTCGCTGGTGAGCCTGGTACTGGTAAAACTTTGATGGCTCGCGCTGTTGCAGGTGAAGCCAACGTACCATTCTTCTCCATCTCTGGTTCTGAATTCGCTGAAATGTTCGTAGGTGTTGGTGCATCTCGCGTCCGCGATTTGTTCGCCAAAGCCAAGCGCAACGCTCCTTCTATTATCTTTATCGATGAGATTGATGCTGTTGCTCACAAGCGTGATGCCAAAGGTGGTGCTGGTCGTGAAGATGAACAAACCCTGAACCAAATCCTCGTTGAGATGGATGGTTTCGACAATGAATCCGGCGTCATCGTGATGGCCGCTACGAACCGCGTAGATATGCTCGATAAAGCATTGCTCCGCCCAGGCCGTTTCGATCGCCACATCAATGTTACTCTTCCAGAAAGAAAAGAACGTCTCGAAATCTTGAAGGTTCACTTCAAGGGTAAACCAGTCGAAGAAGATGTTGATCTTGAAGCTCTCGCCAAGAAAACCGCTGGTTCTTCTGGTGCAGACCTTGCTAACATCGCTAACGAAGCTGCTATTACTGCCGCTCGCGAAAATCACAAAGCTATCTCCAACAAAGATCTTACCGAAGCCTTTGAGCGCGTAGCTATTGGTCCAGAACGCAAGTCCAAGGTAATGAACGAAAAAGAGCGCAAAATCACCGCTTACCACGAAGCAGGTCACGCTATCGTTGGCCACGTGCTCCCAGATTCTGACCCAGTTCACAAGGTTACCATTATTCCACGCGGTAATACTGGTGGTGTTACCTGGTTCCTCCCTCCAGAGGATCGTAGCTACAAGAGCATCTATGATCTCAAAGATATTCTCGCCCGCGCTATGGGTGGTCGTATCGCCGAGGAACTCGTCTTTGGTAAAGATGCCGTTACTACTGGCGCATCATCAGATCTTCAAAATGTTGCTGAGCTTTCTAAGTCTATGATTATCGGCGAAGGTATGGGCGATGGTCTTCGTAACCTCGTCTTTCCAAATGAAGCTACCGGCTACTACACCATTACTACCGAGAAGCCATATTCCGAGAAAACCGCTGAGCTTATCGATGCTGAGATTAAGAAACTCACCGAAGAAGCCGCTAAGCGCGCTATGGAAGTTTTGAAAGCTAACCAAAAGGTTCTCGACAAACTTGCCGAAGAACTCTTGAAGCATGAAACTCTCGAAGAAAAAGAGCTCGAGCCAATCCTCAAAGACACCAAATTGCCAGCTTCCGTGAAGTTGCACTAAAACGTAAACTGGGCTTCGGCCCAGTTTCAAATTAACTGAATTTTAAAAGGAGATTTATGGAACAATACCTGAATTATTTTGAACCAACAAACTACAGTATCGCCTTTGATATTGATAAAGAGAACGAAAGTTTTGTGGGGCAAACCATAGTTACAGGTATTCCAAAATCTCAGACTTTTTATCTTCATGCCGTAGGAATGGAGATTGATGCGATTGCTGCTGAAGCTGCTAATTCTGATGCGAAGGTGACTTTTGATTACGATTACGACGGTGAAAAAATCACCATCACGTTATCCGAAGAAGACTTCAAAACCTACGGTTCAAACGACGGGAAACCGGTCCAGTTCTGCATTAATTATCATCGCTCACTCAATAAAAACATGGAGGGTGCCTATCTCTCGACCTATGAATACGAGGGGAAAACCGAGAAAATCGTTACTACGCAATTTGAGTCGCACTATGCGCGTGAAGCTTTTCCATGCGTGGATGAGCCAGCCGCAAAAGCGACTTTTGATATTATTATTACCGTGCCGGAGGGATCTAAAGATCTCATTCTTGCCAACACCCCAGTAAAAGACGTTGTAAAAAATACAACAACTTTTGAGACGACTCCACGTATGTCTACTTATCTCGTAGCTTTTGTGATCGGTCGCTTCCACGGCAAAACCATCAAGAATGCCCACGGTGTTACTATTACGACCTACGCCGCACTTAACCAGTCGCTCGACTCCGTCGATTTTGCTAACGAAGTCGCCGCCAAGTCTCTTGAATATTACGATGATGAATTTGGAATTAAGTATCCGCTAGAAAAACTAGACCAGGTTGCGCTTCCGGACTTTGAAGCTGGCGCCATGGAAAACTGGGGTCTCGTGACCTACCGCGAATCTATGCTTCTTGCCGATAAAACCGCTACTATTAGCACCAAGAAATCCGTCGCTCTTACTGTGGCGCACGAATTATCGCACCAATGGTTTGGTGATCTCGTCACCATGAAATGGTGGGACGATCTCTGGCTCAATGAATCATTTGCTTCAATCATGGAATACTTAGCCGTGGATGCCAATTATCCAGAATTCCAGATTTGGGAGAACTTCTTTACTCAAGATTGTCTCATGGCACTCCGCCGCGATGCTTATCGTGATGTGCAATCCGTCCACCAAGATGTACATAATCCAGCCGAAATCGCCACCCTCTTTGACGGTGCCATCGTTTATTCTAAAGGCGCTCGCCTTATGCTCATGCTCATCCGTGCTATGGGCTGGGAGAATTTCAAGAAGGGAATCAACGACTATTTTGTAAAATATGCCTACAAAAACACCATTGGCGACAACCTCTGGGATGCGCTCACCCCATACGCAGATTTCGATGTCAAAACCTTCATGCACGCTTGGATTGATAATCCTGGTTATCCAGTACTTACCGGTGATACGCAGCAAAGATTCCTCCTAGATGGCCCTCTGGAAACCTCTAAATGGCCAATTCCACATGTTTTAGACGATATGTCGGGTCATTACGCCCTAAATCTCTCTGATGACGAATTTGCGGCTAAGATCGCCTCCTTTGATAGCCTAGGACTAGAGGAAAAGCTTAGACTGCTAATAGACCGCAGTTTGCTATCTAAAACGCCCCTATGCGCCTCAGATTCGCTCCTAGACCTAATCGCTAAGTTCAAACATGAGGATTCGGCCGCAGTTTGGGATATTATCGCTACGATTATCTCTAATCTCAAAATCTTCTTTGATGCCGATTCTGAAGAGGAAAAAGCTTTCAAAAAGTTCGTTCTAGACCTCGTAACGCCAAAACTCGCCGAAGTTGGCCTCTTAACACGCCCAGATGACGACGAAAACACGATTCGCCTCCGCTCGGTCTTGCTTGCCTTAGATCATTATGCTGAAGATAAGCCGAATCTCGAGAAGCTCGCCGCCCTCTATAACGACGATATTGCTGCGCTCGATCCAGAGATTCGCTCAGATATTCTCGATGCCAAGATTTATGTCGAGCCATCGATTATCGATACTTATATCGAAAAATATCAGACCATCGCTGATCCAGAGCTCAAATTTGACTTACTTTTTGCCTCAACTCTATCTAAAACGGCAGAAAACCTCGAAAAAATGATTAATCTGCTCGAGAAACCAGAAATTGTGAAGCCTCAAGATCAATTTCATCTCTTTATTTATCTCTATCGTAATCCAAAATCCCGCAACGAGACTTTTGATTGGCTCACTCACCACTGGGATTATGTCAAGAATCTCTCTGGCGACAAGTCACTCGATAACTATCCACGCTACATCGCCAACGTCGTTCGCAAGCCAGCCGAAGCTGAGGCCTACTTCGCCTTCTTTGATCAGCATCAAAAAGAGCCAGCCTTGAAGCGTGCTCTTAAGATTGCCAAAAACGAAATCCACTCCCGCCTCCAGCTTATTGATACGGATATGGATGGGATTTTAAATAAGATCAAATAAAAAAAAATGGTGCCCGAAACAGGGGTTGAACCTGCACGACCTTGCGGCCACTAGCACCTGAAGCTAGCGCGTCTGCCAATTCCGCCATTCGGGCATAGCACCATTATAACATAAAAAATCCCCCGTATTAACGGGGGCAAAGGGATGAGGGATATTACGTTGAAGGGGACCTGTCCCTCCAGTCACGATAGAAATGTATAATCTTGTCTTCAAACGCTCTTTTTGCTCGAAGTTCGACCTCACTTGCAAAGGTTATACATTTATCGATGTCATTGAATTTTTTGTTTAGTAACCCGAAGAAGGCACTCTCTTTTCGGACCTTCAATGACTCCAGTAAAACGCTTGGTGTAATGGAGATAGGGGATCCAGTACACCCATCAATGATGTAAAACGATAATCCAAGATCGATAAATTCCTCGAGTCCTGTTATTTCAACGTACGGTTTAAACTCGAGTTTAATGGTCAATAGGATGACCGTTTCTTTTTTCTTACTTGTTTTGGTAATATCCGTTATTCGTTTCGCCATAAACTCACCTCCTCCAGTAATGGCGTATCTTATTATTATACCACAAAAACTCCAAAAAGTCCAATAGCTAGATTATTGAGTGATATTCGCCACCGGGGCAATAATTAAAGTCATCCAAGAATTCACATTCATACGAATAGCCGCTCTCGTTTTTATAAAGGTAAACTATAGCGGCGGTTGGAATATCATCCTTACAGAGTCCGCATTTAATATAAAATGTATTTTTCTCAACGGAAACACCGTAGCCAAGGATGGTTTTCTTTGAATCTTTATTCTCGGCTCCGAAAACATCATCAAGAAAACTACCGGTAATCATGTTAAATAGATCAGATTTTATCATGTCATTACGAATGGCGATTTGTGATGACGTATCGTTCCGAGCTTGATTAACTGAGGCAATACAAAAACCGAATAGTATAGAAACAATTACGATACCAGACGTCGCAAGAATTCTAATGAAGCTGATTCTGTGAAAAAGTGACGCATTAATATTGTGATTGCTAGGGGAATTACTATTTCCAACCAGGTCATCCATACTGCAATCAAGATACTTTGCAATCATTAAAATATGTTGGGTGCTCGGATAAGAATCGCCACTTTCCCATTTAGAAATAGTTTGGCGTGAAACAGAAAGCCTGTCGGCCAGTTCCTCTTGGGATAATCCTGCATGTTTGCGGTTTTCCTTGAGATTCTTTCTGAAGTTCATATGCCTCCTACTTAGTCCCATTATAGTGTGTTTTGCCCGCTTTTCAAGAATCAACACTCTCCGGTTCTTCGTGTTTGAGAGTAAAATATGAACCATAAGGACTTCCGGAGATAAAAGTAATGGTCACGTTTTTATATTTTTCAGGCACCCCATTTTCGGAAATCATTTGTGTATCAAATTTCATATATAAATCACCGTATTTATCTATGCCATAGTCGAGCAGGTGGCCGAAAACTTTTTTGTTTGTAAGCTCAAAATAGACTTGGTTGAAGAAATAGAAGCTCAAAAAATCGATATTGTCCTGAATCTGTGTTGACAATTCGTCTGGCTCCTTTTTGACTAGCTTCCATGACAAAACGGAAACTGCACCCGTGGCTACCACGGCTAAGGTTATAAATGGGATTAATAGTTTATTTTTCATGAAGCCTCCTCTATAAATCATAATAATCAAACGCGTACGAATCTGGCCAGAACCAAACGCGCACAATTTTGTAATCTTCTGAATAATGCAAAGGTTCGCCGTTTTCATCCTTGGCATTTACATTTGTTTTGAAATCGACCCAAAAATCATTATCAGGCGAAATTCCATAATCAACTACTTTTGCTGCATGAATTGTGCCTTTATCTAAATCTTCAAGCTCTAATTGATTAAAGAATGGTACAGCGATGCGGTTGAAGTTTTCAATTATTCGGGCATCTTCGACCCCGACGATTTGACCACGAATTGCAAAGAATCCTAGTACTGCGAGTAGTGCAGCCGATAACACGCTGAGACTAATCGTTGCAGCAAGAAAACGCTTCTTAAGTTTTTTGTAATTATCATTTGATTTATTATCCATAATCATCCTTTCTTTTTCTTATTATGGAAAAAGAAGAAGCATTATACTACCAACTATTGGGTGCAAAGAAAGAAATATTTGCGAAAAAATGTAAACTATCGGGTGCATTACAGATTAAAATGGCCAAGAAATAAGCATTAGTGTTATAATAATTCTATGTATAAGCTGCAGTATGATGGGCCTGTGGTGCTCGTGGTCATGGACGGTGTTGGCCTCGCTCCGAGTGGGCCAGGGAATGCCGTATCTGAGGCACACACAAAATTCATGGCGCACGCGGTCGGGAATTATTTACACCGCGCACTTGATGCCTCTGGCGAAGCTGTTGGTCTCACGCCAGGCCAAATGGGTAATTCCGAAGTTGGCCACAATACTATCGGCTGCGGTCAGATCTATAAGCAGAGCATCGCTCATATCGAGGACGCTTTTGCTACTGGTACAATCTGGAATTCGGTCGCCTGGAAGGAGATCATTGAGAATCTCACCGACAAAGAAGAGGATTTACCGATTCCTTTTGATATAAATGGTCCGTTTGGGCGAGACGGCAAAGAAGACGAAAAATCTGAACATACCCTTCATTTCTCCGGAATTTTCTCTGATGGCGGCGTACATAGCCACATTTCTCATCTCGAGAAACTAATCCAAAAAGCCTACGAAGAGGGCATTAGGAAGATGCGTATCCATGCAGTTTTTGATGGCCGCGATGTTCCGCCTACTTCCGAGCCAAAATTTATCAAAGAAATTGAGGAATTTGCCAAGAAATTCAAAGATGCTGATATCAAAATCGCTTCTGGTGGTGGCCGCATGACCACTACTGCTGATCGTTACGAGAATGACTGGGATATGGTCAAACGCGGTTGGGATATGATGATGAATGGCAAAGCCGAGAATTATTTCTCTTCTGCTACCGAAGCTATTGAAAAACTCCGCGCCAAGAATCCTGGTATCCAGGATCAAAACCTTCCAGCCTTTGTGATTGTAGATGAAAATACTCAGCCAGTAGGCAAAGTGGAAAAGGGCGACTCGTTTATCTACTTCGACTTCCGCGCCGATCGCGCTATCGAGATTGCTCGCGCATTTACGGCTAAGGAATTTGATCACTTTGATCGCGGTAATTATCAGCCGGAAGATGTTTGTTTTGCTGGCCTCACCGAATATAATACTGACGAGCATATCCCAGAACGCCAGCTGATTCGCCCGGTTCATATTACTGGCACGCTCAATAATTTTCTTGGCGACAACGGAATTTCGCAGCTCGCCGTTTCCGAGACGGTGAAATTTGGCCACATTACCTATTATTTCAACGGCAACAGCAATGAAAAAGCTCCAAAAGAAGATTTTATTGAGATTTCGTCTGACACCGAGCCATTTGAAACTCGCCCATGGATGAAGGCTGCCGAGATTACCGACGCCGTAATTAAAAATATTCATAAATATCGTTTTATTCGTATTAATTATCCGAATGGCGACATGGTTGGCCACTCCGCCGATCTCGAAGCTACAAAGCTTGCAATGGAAGCTCTGGATTTTCAGCTTGGTCGCCTCGCTAAAGCAGTTGACGAAGCCGGTGGCTGTATGGTGGTAACCGCAGACCACGGTAATGCTGAGGAAGTCCTAGATAAAAACGGCGAGCAAAAGACATCTCACACGCTCAACAAAGTCCCATTATTTATTTACGACAATACCGAGAATCGTCGCTACTATAGCCTCAATCGTGAGCTCAAGAATCCTGGTTTATCCAACGTCGCCGCAACGGTGGCAATGTTACTTGGTCACGAGGACTATCCAAAGATTTGGCAAGACTCTATCATCACGCTTTTGTAGTGAAAATATGTTATAATATTCCTCATGATTACGAAAGCTATCATCCCAGTCGCTGGGTGGGGTACGCGACGCCTTCCAATTACTAAGATAATTGAGAAGTCTATGTTGCCAGTTGGTAACCGTCCGCTCGTTGACTACTCTGTTCAGGAGTTGATCAAGGCAGGCGTAAAAGATATTTATATGGTAATTTCGAATGTTGAGCCATGCCAAGTACGTGAATTTTATCAGGAAAATCTCGCACTCAACATGTATCTAGAAGCACGCGGCAAGAAAGATCGTCTCGCTCTTGCTCAAACTTTGCCTGAGGGTGTAACTATTCATTACACTTCCCAGGATCCATCCAAGAAGTACGGTACCGCTGTGCCTATTGCAATGGTTGCAGAAGAATACAATCTAAACGAGCCAGTCTTCGTCTTCTTTGGCGACGACTTTATCTGGAATCCAGATGGCGAATCTGCTGCTGAATCTCTCAAAAAAGCCATCGTCGATCCAACCGATTCCGCTATTCTTGGTGTAGAAGTTCCACGCGAAGAAGTTGTGAAATATGGTGAAATCACCATGGAAAACGGCATCTTGAAGAAGATTGTCGAAAAACCAGCGCTCGAGGATGTTAAGTCTAATCTCGTTCACGTCAGTAAATTCATTATGTCACCAGCTCTCATGCAAGAGATGGTCGAGTATGTAAAGGCCAATGATTTTGGTTCTATGGACCAAGAATACATGGCTACTGACCCACTCGAAACTTATGTACAGAAAGGCGGCATTGTCCGCATCGCCCCAACCACCGGTGAATATCTCGACGGTGGCTCCGTCGAAGGTTGGCTCCACGCCAACAATGTCGTTTGTGGCAAAAAATAATGCAAGGCTCTAATTTAGATCTAGCTTTTGGTACAGAAATCATCTACCTAGATGCTAACTTTAAATTAGAAACTCACGATAAGGTAGGTATTGTCGGCGTTAATGGCGCCGGCAAGACTACCCTTTTTAAAGTCATCTTAGGCGAGCAAAAACTCGATAGTGGCGAAATCAAATTTCCGCCATCTGCCACCGCCATCGGCTACGTCCCGCAGGAAATCAAGATTCCAGAACTCGCCTCCGATATGACGGTCTGGGATTTTTTGTATACTGCGCGCCCGTTTGATTCTTTGCAGGAACAACTTTCGGCTGAATACGAGAAACTTGCCAAATATCCAAACTCCAATGCGATTATGGAACGAATCAATATTATTCAGGAACAAATTGACGCTTGTGATATCGCCAATGCGGATAATGAGCTTATCCGTATTGTCGAAAAAATGCACCTCGAGGAGCTAGTCGATCACAAGATGAAAGAACTTTCTGGTGGCCAAAAATCTAAGGTAGCTTTTGCTCGGGCTTTGTTTGAAAAAGCCTCACTGCTACTTCTTGATGAGCCAACCAACCACCTTGACGCTGCAACCAAGGATTTTGTGATGAATTATCTCCGCAATTACGACGGTACGGTACTGGTAATTTCGCACGACCAGAAGTTTCTCGACGCCGTCACAAATAAGACGCTTTTCCTTAATAAAACCACGCACAAAACTAAGGTTTATAAAGGGAACTACACGGCCTTTCGTAAGCAATACGCGGCAGACCTCGCGGCCGAGGATGCTAAGATTACCGAGCAGGAGCGCGAGATTAAACGTCTACAGGAATTTGTGACCCGCGCGCGCAATGCTAAGCGTAGTAATACTGCGCTCATTGGCATGGGGCATCAGCGCGAAAAAGTCCTCGCGAAGAAGCTCGAAGAACTCGGTACTCGCGAAAAAGAATATCAGAAGATCGCTATCAATGTGGATCCAAAATCCAAATCTGGCACCTATCCGCTCGAACTCCAAAATCTTACCTTCCACTATGATGGCGCCGAAAATCTCTACAATAATCTTAGCTTCCGCCTCTCTCGTGGGGAGAAATTCCTGGTGGTGGGGGAGAACGGTATTGGTAAATCCACTTTGCTTAAATTAATTGTTGGTCAACTCCATCCGGATTCCGGCAATATTATTCTTGGCCACAATACGGATATTGCCTACTATGCGCAGGAGCTCGAGATTCTGGATGAGCGTCGCACGATTTTCGAGAATATTACAAGTTACGACTATACCGATACGGAGCTCCGCGGCGTGCTCGCAAACTTCCTCTTCCACGACGAGGATATCAATAAAAAAGTTTCTGTTTTAAGCCCTGGCGAGAAGGCTCGCGTGGCTCTCTGTAAGATTCTACTTAAGCGTGCCAACCTGATTATTCTCGATGAACCAACTAACCACTTCGACCCAGATACGCAGCGCATTATCGGTGAAAACTTCAAAGATTACTCTGGCACGCTCATCATGGTCTCCCACAACCCAGACTTCGTGGAGCAGGTCGGAATCAATCGCATGCTAGTTTTGCCTGATGGAATTATCAAAAATTACTCGCACGAGTTGCTCGAATATTATTATTACCTCAACTCAGATTTGATATAATAATAGAGCACTATAGAGATAACCGGAATAAAAAGCATAAAAATATATCATATATGAGATAAATATGAAAAAGATTCAGAACTACGGAGCCTACGAGCCAGAGCGTTGCTGGGTAGGCGAAACCGCCAAAATCGTTTATAAAACCCGTGAAGAAGCCGAGGTGGCCGCTAAAGTCGCCGAATACGACCACGGCACCAAACTTGGCGTTTATAAATGTGAGTACGGCGATCATTGGCATCTAACCTCGCTAAACTAAAATGCTATAATAAGAGTATGAAACAACTCTTTACGATTGACTTAAAAGACTACAATCCAAATGGCAAGAAGTTTTATCGCCCATCTGTAAGGGGGATTATTCTTAACAAGGACGGCGAAGTGGCGATGATTTATAGCTTAAAATGGCATTTCTATAAGTTTCCAGGTGGTGGAATGGAAGGAAATGAAACCCAGCTTGAAACTTTAATTCGCGAGGTCAGAGAGGAAACTGGTTTGAAGGTTATTCCAGAGACGGTGAAGGAATTTGGGGAAGTTTTAAAGATTCAAAACGAAGATCATAGCGAAAATACTATTCATATTCAGCAAAATTTTTATTATACCTGTGAGGTTGAAGATGACAGAGGCGAGCAGGAGTTGGATGAATATGAAAAAGAGATGGATTTTGTTTTTGGATATGTTCCAATTGAAGAGGCTATAGCCAAGAACGCCGCATTTCATAGTGATAATTTATTCGATAATCTAATTGCCGAAAGAGAAAAACGCGTCCTCGAAATTCTGAAAAACGAAAATTAGCACTCGACCATTGCAAGTGCTAATATTTGTGCTATAATAGGGGTATGCAAGAAGAATTCAGTGAAATTATGAACTTGCTTTCCGAAAACGCGCGTTTTGCGCTTCAGAAAGCCGACTTATTTAGCAAGAAGTACAACAATGGTTATATGGGTACCGAGCATCTTTTGCTTGGTATTTTGAGTATTGATACGTCTACCGGCGCAAAGCTCGTTCGCGAGCAGGGCGCAACCCTTGATGAAGTAGAAAAAGCTCTTAATAAGACTGCTGTAGAGGTGGCCGGCTCAGATATGGCCATGATGAGCCTCTCTGAGGCGGTGATTTTGACCCTTCGAATGGCTAGAAACTTTACCAAAGAACAGGGCATCAATACGATTGGCACCGAGCACATCCTTTATGCGCTCCTCTCCCAGCCAAATTCCCGCGCCTCACTCATCCTTGATTCCTTGAATGTGGAAATTGATGAAATTTTGGACGCCGTAGAGAAGCTTGTCGAGAAACAAACTGCCGAAGAAAAGCTCAAAAAAGAAAAAGCCAAATATCTGCGCAAGGCTCCACTCAAATTCCTTGGCCGCTATGGCAAAGATCTTACCGAGGAAGCTCGCGCTGGCAAGCTCGACGCCGTCATCGGCCGCGATAGTGAAATCGAACGTGTTGTCACCGTGCTTTCTCGCCGCACCAAGTCCAACCCTGTTTTGATCGGCGAAGCCGGCGTGGGCAAGACTGCCATCGTTGAAGGCCTTGCCACTCGCATCGTCAAAAACGATGTACCAGGCTCGCTCATCGGCAAACATATTTATCAAGTAGACTTAAGCTCCGTGGTTGCTGGTACTAAATTCCGTGGTGAATTTGAGGAACGCATTAAAGGAATTATCGACGAAGCCACTGGCGACGATTCGATTCTCCTCTTTATCGATGAGATTCATCTTCTTTGTGGTGCCGGCTCATCCGAAGGTTCGATGGACGCCGCTAATATCTTGAAACCAGCCCTTGCTCGTAACTCCATCAATCTCATCGGCGCAACTACTCTCGACGAATATCGCAAAACCATTGAAAAAGACAAGGCGCTTGCCCGCCGCTTCCAAACCGTAATGGTGGAAGAGCCGTCCGCCGCTGTGACTTTACGCATTTTGAAAGGCGTCAAGGGTAGCTACGAAAAACACCACGGCGTGATTATTCCGGATAAGATTCTTGAGACCGCTATTAATATGTCTTCGCGCTACATCAACGATCGTTTTATGCCGGACAAAGTTATCGACGTAATCGATGAAGCAAGTGCAATCGCCAAAGTTGCCGCAGATAAGAAGGGTGGTGGCAAATATAAGAAGATGAAAATCGAAAAATCCACTCTCGAAGACAAAATCACCGAGGCCGCTGAAAAAGAAGATTACGAAAAAGCCGCCAATCTCAAGACCGAGCTCTTGAAGCTCGAAGCCGAGATTAAGAAGCTCGAAAAAGCTGGCGCCAAGAAGAATGAAACGCCAACCCTCACCGAGGAAAACCTCGCTACGGCCATTTCACTTAAGACTGGCATTCCAGTCTCCAAAGTTCACGGCTCCGAAATGAAGATGCTCGTAAACCTCGAGGACCATCTCAAGGAGTCAATCATTGGCCAAGACGAGGCTATCGAAGCGGTTTCCAAGGCGATTCGCCGCGGCCGTTCTGGTATCGCCGACCCACGTCGCCCAATTGGCTCGTTTATCTTCATGGGCCCTACCGGTGTCGGTAAGACTGAGCTCGCCCGCGTAATTGCGCGCGAAGTCTTTGGTGGTGACAACTCGCTTATCAAGATCGATATGTCCGAATTTGGCGAAAAACACAACGTTTCTCGTCTTGTTGGCGCCCCAGCTGGCTATGTTGGTTACGATGACGGTGGCAAACTCACCGAAGCTGTTCGTCGCCGCCCATATTCTGTGATTCTCTTCGACGAGATCGAAAAAGCTCATCCAGACGTCTTTAATATGCTCCTCCAAATTTTGGAAGACGGCATCTTAACGGACGGCCAGGGAAACAAGATTAAATTCAATAACACTATCGTAATTCTTACTTCCAACCTCGGCTCCGCCGATATGTATCGCGAATCCGAACTCGGCTTTACCGCTAAGACCGCCAAGGATAAGAAAGCGCTCGAAGAAGAATACGAAGAAAATAAATCCTACGCGATGAAAGCTCTCAAAAAGGCCATGCGCCCAGAGCTTATCAACCGTCTCGACGGTGTCCTCGTCTTCCATGCCTTGACTCGCAAAAATGTTGAAAAAATCTTTGACAACCTCATCGACGACCTCAAAAAGCGCCTCGCCGTAAAAGGCCTTGGCCTCAAAATCGACGACTCCGCCAAAGAACACCTTATCAAAGTTGGCTACGATCCAAAGAATGGTGCTCGTCCACTACGTCGCGCCATCGAAGACGAGGTTGAGTCGCTACTTTCCGAAGCCATCATTAATGAAACGCTCAAAAAAGGCGACATTGCTACTCTGAAACTCGTAAAGAATAAGTTAAAACTAACGGTTACAAAGGAATAAAGAAAGGATAATATGACCAAAAACTATCTCGTTCCAACCATTATTGAAGAAACAAATCGCGGTGAGCGCGCGTTTGATATTTATTCACGCTTGCTCGAAGACCGCATTATCTTCCTTGGCGAAGATGTAAATGCGCACACTGCTAATCTTGTGGTTGCGCAGCTACTCTACCTCGCTCACGAAGATCCAAAGAAACCTATTAAGCTCTACATCAACTCTCCTGGCGGCTCCGTTTACGACGGCCTCGCTATTATCGATACGATGAATTATATTGAGCCAGACGTAGAAACTATCGGTATTGGTCTTCAGGCTTCCATGGGCGCAATGTTGCTCTCTTGCGGTGCCAAAGGCAAACGCTACTGCCTCGAAAATTCCCGCATCATGATTCATCAGCCATCTTCTGGTACCGAAGGTAAGATTACCGACCAGGAAATTATGTTGAAAGAGGGAATCTTCCTCAAGAAGCGTCTCGCCGAAATCTTCGCCAAAAACACCGGTAAGTCACTCGAACAAGTCGAAAAAGATATGGACCGTGACAACTGGATGTCTGCCGAAGAAGCCAAAAAGTACGGCATCATCGACGAAATCATCAAGAAATAAAAAAATACCCCCAGAAAGGGGGTGTTTTTTTATAATGTGTACAAAAGTTCCAAAGCCTTCCGGCCTGTTTTGTCGCGATACATCAATGGATCTCCGTAAGAAAACTCATAAAACGGCTTCCCGATAAGATTCATATCTGCCGGTACCCGGTTTTCGATATCGAAAAGTTCGGGCAGTCGACCCTTATTCTTTCGGATTATCGGTATAGCCTTATGAATACAAGCGAAACTTAAACCAGGTTTAAAGCCCAGACTCTCGTCGATTTCTTTCATCGTGCGAGGCAAACCATCCTCTAATCCATAATAACGAATTATGGAATCTGCAGTGGTTTTATCCGGAATAATACTCTGGATTGCTCCCGAAACATTGACGAGGTCGCCCCACGACGTATTCAAGTATGTCTCATAGGCTTCGTTGGTTTTAAAATCCACCAGGCGATGCACTAAATACGGTGTGGTTTCACCGAAGAATACATCTCGATAAAACCTACCAATATTTAGAGAAAGACATGAGAAATCATGTCTTATAAGCCCACACTTATCAAGGCATTTTAGAAACTCTATAACATAGTATGAAGTCTGCCGATTGATGTCTGGAAGGGTTTGTCTTCCCCAGAGGATTAATCGCTGAACCATATCTGTCTCGCCATTGAGTTCCGTTCGTCCATCTCGCTTAATGAGACATTCAATTGTTTTTTGGCTCACGCCTAGAGATTTTAAGTCCTTAAAGCTGGATGCTTTTGTTATCATTTTACCCCCTCCTTAATGTTCTGTATTTTTTAGAAAAATAGTACCTCTTATTATTATAGCATAAAAACCATAAAAAATCAATAACACTAGCGGAATAACAGGGGTAAATGAGGCAAAAAAATTGCATCTGTGATATGATGGTCTTATGAAGATTTTATGGACTGATGGCAGCGCCTCGCCAAACCCAGGACCTGGTGGCTATGCTGTAATTGAAGAAATTGGCGAAGAATATAAACCAGTAGTTCTTGGTCGCGAAGCTGAATCGTCGAATATCCGCATGGAAGGTTTTGCGATGATTGCTGCGATTAAGTATGCTGGCGATGAGCCATGCGAAATCCACTCTGACTCTGAATTCTGGATTAATGTGCTTACCAAATGGGCTCCAACCTGGAAAGCCAACGGCTGGACCAAGAAAACTGGCCCAATCAAAAATCTCGAAATTGTCCAAGAACTCTACGGTCTCTATGAAACTCACGATGTTAAACTCATCTGGACCCGCGGCCACGCTGGCACCAAGCTCAATGAATTGGCTGATGAGATGGCTAATAAAGCTAGAAAAGGCCTGACAGTTTCTGACTTGTAATATGCCACGGGTGGCTGAATAGAATTTTTAAGAGAGTAACCTTGGGCTAGCGCCCTTGAGCGCTCTCTTAAAAATTCTATTCAGTCAGGACCCGTGGTATAATTATATCTATGAAACTATCAGAAGAACTTATTTATCGTGGCTTCCAAGCCGAAACAACAATCGATAATCCCGAGGATCTCGACACTCGCGCATCGAAGAAGTTCTATTTTGGCGCTGACCCATCCGCCGATTCTCTTACAATTGGTAATCTCGCCGCTCTTATGATGTGTGCTTGTTTCGCTCGTCATGGCTACGAACCTTATCTTTTGGTAGGTGGCGCCACTGGGCAAATCGGCGACCCAAAAGACAACGGTGAACGCGATCTCAAAACCTTAGATGAAGTCGAACACAACAAATCCTGCATTAAGGCTCAAATCGAGCGCATTATGAATTCTGGCAATGTTACCATGGTCGATAACTACGACTGGTTCAAAGATATGAACTATCTCCAGTTCCTCCGTGAGGTTGGCAAAGCTTTCTCAATGACTCAGCTCCTCGATCGTCAATTCGTCCAAAAGCGCATCGGCGAAGGTGGTGCTGGCATTTCTTACGCTGAGTTTTCTTACACTCTTATCCAAGGCTACGATTTCTTGCATCTCTACCGCAAATACGGTGTTGCTTTGCAACTCTGCGGCGCCGACCAATACGGCAACTGCACCTCTGGTATCCACCTTATTAAGCGTCTCGAAAACGGCACGGCCGATGTCTGGTCTACGCCACTCATCATCGATCCTGTCACTGGCCGCAAGTTTGGTAAGTCCGAAGGTAATGCTATCTGGCTCGCCGGCAAAGATAACGGCTCCGGCAATTACACTTCCATCTTTGATTTTTATCAATTCTGGCTCAACCAACCAGATGAAGCCGTCGAATACCTCATCAAGATCTACACTTTGCTTGAAAAGGAAGAAATTGAAAAGATTCTCGCCGAGCACCGCGAGCACCCAGAGCTTCGCAAAGCCCAAAAGGCTCTCGCAAAAGGTGCTACCGAAGTTGTCCACGGCAAAGAAAACGCCGCTGCCATCGTCAATCTTACTGATATGCTATTTAACCGCGACACAAACTTTGCCGACTTCACCGCCGACGAAATCTCCGAATTTGCTAACTATCTTCCAACTATCAAAAAAGGAACTAACGTAGTCGATGCTTTAGTTGCTACCGGCCTCGCCGATTCCAAGAAGAAAGCTCGCGAGTTTATCTCTCAAGGCGCCATCACGATCAACGGCGTCAAGGCAACTTCTGAAGATATCGAATTAAACCAAATCGCTATTCTCAAAAAAGGCAAAAATAAATTCGCCATCGTAAAATAAAAACAAAAAACTAGCCCCTCAGGTTGCCTGAGGGGAATTTTTGTGGTATAATATATGTACTGTCCCAAATATAGAAAGGGGTGATAATATTGAGAGACAGATTGCAAAAATTAGAAAAGTTGTGGGTAGTATTATTCGCAATTTCAGTTATTTTTATGATGGTGTCACTCATTGCTGGTGGAGGCGACGATGTGATTAAAAAGAATCCCGTATTCTTCTGTCTGGGAGCATTCATGACGTTGGCGTCACTATGTGGTTTGATGGAAAACACAATGGAAATGGGAAAATACGACAAGAGTATTCTTGACACCGATCTCAACAATCCCTGCTAAGCAGGGATTTTTTCATGAGCGCGTTGACTCAAGCCTCTCATTTTACTATAATTAATAGAGGAAAAGTGAGGTTATACGATAATTTTTCAAAAACAAAATGACGCTCTGGAAAAAGAACTAGCGGGTTGGCGCAAAAAGCATCCACTCAAGCAAAAAACTTCCAAGAAGAGTATAAATACCGGTGCGAGGAGAAGCCTCGTGCAAGATTTTGATCTCGCCGCCAAAAAAGCTAGGATTAATATCAAGAATGATCCCAAGCTCAAAATTCGACGCGGCATGAGTTTTGTAACTTCTCTACTCACTTTTGTTGGTATTGTCTATGGATCGTATCTGATTATTTGCTGGCGCGTGGAAAACGACATTGTGAGCGACGAAGTTCAAGCTATTGATGCTTCACTTGGTCACGAGGATGAAGAAAAAGATCTTATTGCGGTAGAAACAATTACCAAAATGACACGCCTCCGCGAGGAGGAGGAAAGAGCGAGAAAAGCTGCCGAAGAAGCTGCTGCTGCGGCGGCTGCCGAGCAGCAAAACAAACCCGCTGCGCAAGCAGCTCCAGTCCGCCCAAGCCTCTACTGGCAATACATTGGCACGGATATTGATACGGTAAACTTCGCCAGCCTACGCAATACCAACCCGCAGACCAAGGCCTGGATTATCGTTAAGGGAACCAATATTAATTATCCAGTCGTGCAGGCTAGCGATAACTCTTTCTACCTCAATCATTCATATACTGGCACGCTTAATAGCTCTGGCTGGGTATTTATGGACTTTGAAGATGATCCGAATTTTGGCAGTCAGAATACAGTAATTTATGCTCACGGCCGCAACGAAGGCACCATGTTCGGCACTCTCAAAAATGCGTTGAATGCCGGCTGGCAGAATAACGCCAATAATCATATTGTCGTCACGGCCACGGAGAAGAATCTGTTCTTTTGGAAAGTGTTTAGCGTATATAGAATCCCAAATACCAACGATTACATTACGGTGAATTACAAAAACAAGAATAATTTCCAACGCTTTATCGATACAGTTAAAGGCCGTTCTATCTACAACTTTAATACTGCCGTCTCAGCAGACAATCGCGTCCTCACCCTCTCTACTTGTATCGGTTCCGGCGATCGTATGGTGCTTCACGCCGTCCTTACGGAAACTGTCAACAAATAAAAAAGACCCCTTTCGGGGTCTTTTTAAATCTTAGCGAACTTCTACGCGGACGCGTGGAACGCTCTTGCCGGAGAAGTGAGACTTCTTGGTCTTAACAAAGCAAACTACGCCATCTTTTGCAGCGTGGATTGTGTAATTGCGGGAAAGGTAAGTACCTGGGCCTGCAATCTTGGTAGAACCAGTTTGGCGAACAATAACTTCACCGTTTTTGACTTTCTGGCCACCAAAGCGCTTGACGCCGAGGCGCTGGCCAGCATTGTTATGGACGTTCTTGGCGGTACCGCCAGCTTTTACGTGTGACATTTATTTCTTCCTTAAAATTATTATATCTCTTGCAACGACTTGCCCCTCACGAAAATAGAGTAGCCCGTCGCGCGACCTATTCATTAGATTATACCCCAGTTTCTCAACTTCGTCAAGGATATCTAGCCTAGAATATCGCCCGTTTTCGCGTAGCCAGGCCGGAATCGCCATCACAACTGGCGTATCCGCCTTAATTTGCGGCGCCAAATTCTTTAAAAAACCTAGAATAATAGTCGAACAAGTCTGTTTTTCGGCCTTTAGCTTGATTTCTGCCGGCGGCAAGCTCATCGGCTGCCCAAGGAAACCTTCAAATGCTACGGCATCGATTTTGCCGGTCCATTTGTGGTCGGTCGCGTCACCCTCCTCTACGGTAAAAACTGGTTTTTCTAAATGCGAAGAAATCCATTCTAAGTTTTTTTGCGAATAGCTTACCATGCGTTCATTAATATCTGTCCCATATGTTTGATAGCCCATGAGTAGGGCCTCCTGCAAAACCACGCCAGTTCCACAAAACGGATCAAGAATCCGGGAACCAGCTGGTAAGGGTCCGCAAAGATTAATGAGAATTTGTGCTAGTTTTGGCGGCAACATGCCAACCTTGGCATCACGGGCTGGGCGAGCTTGGTCACGCTTAGCGTAGGCATCAATATCTTGGATACCGACTACGCGCCACCAATCTTTTTCAACGATGATTAGTTCCAGTTTATTAGATTTGGCGCCAGAAAGTCCATTATGCAGGGAAGTAGCAGAAGAAAGTGCGGTACCCTTATTCTCTACAATACGCACGCTGCGGCCATGACGGGTGAGAATCTTCTTGAGCTTCATTGCCTCGGAGCCGGCGCGGCGAGCATTTGGGTGAGCGGAATAATCGGAAACGCCAAAAGTGATTTTGCCTTCAGGTAAATTTTGTAAATAATCAATTGGTGAACCTGGTAATTTTTTGGCAATCTTGATTGAGCCGCCAAGGCGATCGATGTCTGGAACTGTGCCGGAATCAAAAAACGCCAAGTCGCCCTTCTTCGTGACTTTACCAAATTGTGCCTCGAGCTCTGCGGTCGAAATTGCAGTGAGGCGCCCCAGTACGGCTAAATACTTCATGCTCAAATTATACCATATATGGTATAATTCTCTCATGGCTAAAAAACGTTTCAAGCTTTCTGTGCGTTGGATATTGACAGTCATTACTATTGGCCTAGTGGCTTTTGCTATCTATCAAAACTGGCCAGATATCGTCGAGGCTTCGCGCCACATCCCAGAAGCAAACGTCTTTGTCTTGCTACTCCTGATTCCAGAACAGCTCTTCATGTACTATGCTTGCGGTAAGATTTTCTTTTCTTATCTAAGGCGCAAAATCATCACTCAAAAGGAACTTGCGCGTGTTTCGTTGGAGTTGAACTTCGTGAATCACGCCGTTCCAGCGGGTGGTTTTGGTGGTCTCGCCTTCCTTACGTGGCGTCTCAAGCCGTATGGGGTCTCAGCCGGCCAGGCCAGCTTTCTCTACATTTTTCGCTATGCCATTACCACTGTGATTAATTATTTCCAGGCACTTGTCGCAATCGTGGTCTTATTGATCGTCGGCGGAATTCCGGATAATGCCCACTGGGTTATTGGCGTTTCGCTCGTTATGAATATAGGTGTAGCCGTTGGTCTTTCGCTCATTATCTTCATTGCTAGCGGCAAGAAGCGCATCGAGTTTGCGGCTCGCCAAGTCACGCGTTTTGTAAACTTTCTTGCCAAAATCTTTACCTTTGGCATCAAGAAGCGCGTTCTGGATGTTCAGCGAGTTACACACTATCTTCTCGACATCAACGAAAGTATTTTGGTTGCCAAAAAAGACAAAAAAGGCCTCATTAAGCCTACGATTTGGGGATTTGTTTACAGCTTTTGTGAAATCGCAACCTATTGGATCGTCGCGATTGCGCTCGGTCGCCCAGAACTTTTGCCGTACATCATGATAGGTGAAGCTATCGGCTCGGTCTTTGACGGCATCGTGCCTTACGGTCTTTACGAACTCGGCATGACCGGCGTCATGGTAGCGCTCGGTATCGATATCGGTACCGCCGGCATCGTCGTAGTGATGACTCGCGTCGCCACCCTCCTCTTTACTATCGCCACTGGTTGCTGGCCATATAACCAAACCATCATGAAGCTCGGCGACAAAAAGCAGGAAGAATCAACCGCAGAAAAGGCCGAATAATGAGCGAAGTCCCAAAACTAACCCCAACCGAGTTTATTAGTCTCGTCAACCAAACCTTAGAATACGCTTATTCGAGCGTAGTTTTAATCGGTGAAATCTCAAGCTTCAAGATCAACCAAAAGAAGTGGGTCTTCTTTGATCTAAAAGACGAAGAATCCAAAATTGGTTGTTTTATGACCATGTATCAGCTTCGCATGCCACTCGAAGACGGTATGAAAGTTTTGATTCGTGGTGTGCCAAAACTCACTAAGTGGGGCAGTTTCTCACTTACCGTGCAAGCAATCCAGCCAGTGGGTGAGGGAAGCATCAAGAAGTCTCTCGAATTACTCAAGAAAAAACTCACCGAAGAAGGCTTATTCGATCCGGCCAAAAAGCGCCCAATGCCAGAAAACTTGTCCAAAGTTGGCGTGATTTCTTCCACTCAAGCTGCCGGCTACGCGGACTTTGTCAAAATTCTCAACGAGCGCTGGGGTGGTCTAAAAGTATTCACTGCTCACACTCAGGTTCAAGGTCTTGATGCTGCCGACCAAATTATTCGTGCTATCAAGTATTTTAACGAACACGGCGATGTCGAGATTATCGCGATTATTCGTGGTGGTGGCTCGGCAGATGATCTCGCCGTATTCAACGACGAAAACCTTGTCCGTGCTATTGCGGCTTCAAAGATTCCTGTTATCACCGGCATCGGTCACGAAGTCGACGAAAGCTTAGCAGATCTCGCGGCCGATATTCGCGCTTCCACTCCGTCCAACGTTGCGCAAATGCTAACCAAAGACCGCAAAGCCGAAATCGCCAAGCTAGAGTCCACTATTGTGCGTGTAAAACAAGTTATTTTGACTAATATCAACAACGCCCTGCGTGAGAATTCCCAAAAAGTCACTACAATTTCCAGAGATATTGTTGTAAAAATTACAACAATGATGAACAATATTAAGCAAAAAATCCGCATGATCGAGGCGATGAATCCAGAAAAAGTCTTAAAGCAAGGCTACGCGATTATTTCTGGCAAAATTTCTCCGGGCGAGAAAATCACTATTACGACCGACGCTAATATAGCGGAAGCAGAAATTACCAAAGTAACCAAAAAACCGGAGAATTAAAATGGCAGCAAAAAAAGAAGAAAAAACTTTGAATCAGAAAATCACCGACCTAGACAACAAAGTCGAATGGTTCTACGGTGACGATTTTAAGCTTGAAGAAGCCACCGGAAAATACAAAGAAACTCTCACTCTCGCCAAAGAAATCGAAGAAGATTTAAACAATCTCAAAAACGAAATCGAAGTTCTAGCCGAAGATTTTACTAAATAAACTTCGCAAGGTGTTATAATAAGCTTATGGATAATTCGAAACAAGCTTTTCCATTGCCTGGACAATCCGGAATGCCAAACATGGCAGCTAATCCGGGAGCTATGCCGATGGGTGGAAATCAAATGCAAAATGGCTACGGCATGCCAAATATGCAGCCGGGTATAAATCAGATGCAAATGCAAAACGATGGCACCGCTGTTGTTGAAGATAATAAAATGGATCTCATCAAGAACATCGCGCTAATCGTATTAGGCGTTATTGCGCTAATTCTTGGCATTCTATTCGTCTTAAAACTCAAAGATTATAACGAGCTTTCTGCTGATATTGATGGAAAAATCGCCATGTCAACTGCAGAGGCGGTAGACGAAAACTCCGCCAAACTCGAAAAAGAATTTGCCGAGCGCGAAAAATCTCCGCTCCGCAGTTTCACTGGCCCAGAAGATTACGGTGCTTTGAGCTTTGATTATCCAAAAACATGGGGTATTTATGTAGATAGTGACGCTTCAAAGGGTGGTGATTATGTTGCTTACTTCAACCCAGTCCAAATCGATCCTTTAAGCGACAAGGCATCCGTCTATGCGCTTCGTCTTACTATTACCAATACATCCTTCGAAAAGACCGTCGCCAAATATCAGAACTTGCTTTCTCAGAAAAAGACCAATCTATCTATGAACACAATCACTGTTAATGGCACCGTTGCCAACCATTACAGTGGTACCATTCCGGGTACAGATTTTAATGGCTACATCGTAATTATCAAGATTCGCGACAAAAGTGCTATTTTGCAGACAGATTCTTACTTGTTTGAAGCAGACTACAACAAACTTCTCGACTCAATCCAATTCAATTCCTAGTCTTATCTGTGCTATAATCTGAATTATGGAACAGGAGGTAAACGGTATTTTGGTGGCCGCCCATGAGCTGAAGGCGCCACTTTCCGTCCTAAGGCAGCTCGCCTTGTCCATGGATTTTGATGATAAAAAGTCCGATTTAGAGCACTTCCGCTCGGAGATGATCAGCGTTTCTGAACGCGCTATCAAACAGGTGAATGACCTGACCAAAATCTCCCGCCTTGAGGATGGATTATTTGAAATGGAACCAGTTTCAATTCGTGCCGTCTGCGACGACGTCACTCGCGAGCTCAATTATCTTTTCCGCTACAATCAACGCGATCTCTTTGTAAAATATACCAACAAATCTAAACTCGTCACTGCCAATCGCGACCTTCTTCATAGTATTATTTATAACTTTTTGCTAAACGCCATGCATTATTCTGGCAAGGAGACTCGTTCGGAACTTCTAGTCAGCAACAATAAAGACAAAGTTAAGGTATTAATTCGCGATTTTGGGCCAGCTCTGCCGATGGATGTTTGGCGAGAACTGAAACGTGGCTGGGTGGAAAAACCTACTTCAATCGCTATGCGCCCAGGCTCATCTGGTCTTGGTCTATATATTGCCTCAAAATTTGCTCGCTACATGAACGCCGAAATTGGTGCAATTCGTCACCGCGATGGCACCAGCTTCTTTGTGGAGCTTCCCGTATCGATGCAGGCGAGGTTGTTTGCATGATTTTTGTCATCGACGACGACGAAATAATGGCCGAGTGTGTTGCTCGCGCCATCAAAAAAGACACCAAGATTTTTCATAATGCCATCGAGGCAATGAGTGCCCTAGATGATGGCCTTCCGGAAATGATTTTCCTAGATATTCTCCTGGATGGCCCAGACGGCTTCACGTTTTTGAATGAATTAATGTCGTATCAAGATACGGCAAAAATCCCAGTCGTTATTATTACCTCTCTAGATATCAACGTAGAAAAAATGCGCGATTATGGCGTTGTGGGCGTAATCAAAAAAGAAGAAATGACTCCATCACAAATCAAAAATTATGTCGCGGACTATTGTGAGGAAGGAAATGACAGAAACTAAGCAGGATATCCGCACTAAGGCTTTCGTTTTGCGCCGCACCAACTACCATGAAGCGGACCGCATTTTAAATTTGCTCACACCGGAAGGGAAAATTACTGCCATCGCCAAAGGCGCTCGCCGCGAAAAGTCTAAGCTAGCTGGCGGAATAGAAATGTTTTGCCTCGTGGATCTCAATATCCATCGAAAAAACAACGATGATATTGGCATCATTACTAGTGCAAAACTCGTTGAGTATTATGCGTCGCTCGTAATTGATTTGCCGAGGCTCGAGGTAGCGTCCCTGATTATCAAAAAAGTTAATTCGGCACCAGATGCGGTAGATGCGGCGGAACTTTTTAATATAGTCAAGCAATCACTTACCGCTCTAAATCAAAAGAAAAACCCGGAGCTTGTGGAAGCTTGGTTCTTGTTTAATTATGCCAAAACTTGTGGCGAAGAAGTGAACCTCTATCGTGACGATAAGGGCGAAAAACTGGTGGAGACCGAAAAATACATCTGGGATATTTACGAATCCTCGCTCAAAGTACAAGTGGGTGGCAATATTGGCGCAGACGAAATTAAAATTATGCGTCTAATGCTGACATCTCGCCTTGAAATGATTTTTAGAATCAATAATGTTGCCGCAAAAATGCCATCAATTCTGAGCATCGCTCGTGCAGTTAATAAAATCTAAAACATAAGTATGATATAATTAATAAAACGGAGTTAAAATGCGAGGTAAAAAACATCTTATTTCTATCATTCTAGCAGGTGCTGGAATTATTGGTTTTATTGTGGCGCTCGGCTTTGTCTTTTTTGGGCAGCCAGGGCTTAGTGACGCTTACTTTGTCGAGAGTGATCGCCGGATTGTTTCAAAAATGGATAATCCAAGTAGCAAACTAATGTTTGGCGCGAAAACTCTGTATAAGGTTTACGAGGTAAAAGACGACAAAATTACCAGCTATAAGCTATATTACGCTTTCGAAAATGCCGGCGTTGCAGGCGAAAAATTCGAAGAAGTAAAAGCTAAATCACTAGAAGACTACAATAAAAAAGAGGTAACGAGAGACGGCAAATATATCATTGTCACCATGAAAGAAAACATGTACAAAGATAGTACTCCAGAAGAAGTTCGCAAGCTTGTACGCAGCCAGGAATCAACTATTCAGCGCGAACCGGAGCAGCCGCTAGCTGAGCCTATGAACCCATAAAAAGAAAGGAGCAAAAAATGGAGAACAATGCAGTATCAAAAAAGAATCACAAAAAATTCATTATAATCTGCGCATGTGCAGTAGCTATAATTGCTGCGGTCGTTGCGGCTATCGTTATTATTCTAAATAACCGCGTTGACGATACGGTAAACGACGCATACTTCGTAACGGGCGACAGGCGCATAGTTGATAAAACTTCCGCCAGTGAAACATTGTCTTTGAGCTACGGTGCAGTAGCTACATACCACGTTTATACTGTCGAGAACAACGAAATTATAAAACATGAATTATTCTACGAATTCAAAGATGATTATGTAGCAGGAAAGAACCTTGCCAGTATTCAAGAATCCGCAAGCTACAATCACGATATAAAAGAGGTTAAACAATACGGCAAATATGTCGCCTTGGAGTATTTTGATGACGAATTCTATGGACTCACTCCGGCAGATGTAAAAGAAGAAATTGAACTCAAGAAACAATACGAAGAAGACAAGAAAAAAGGCGTTTTCGTAGAATATGAAGAAGAGCCAATAGAAGAAGAGGAGTAATAATGAGCAAGACTGAAAAGCAGAGAGTCAAGTTACTCGCGATTATCATTGGTGTTATTGTAGTCTTGATTGCTGTAGTTATTGCGCTTATTATTATTCCTGGCAAGAATCGTAATGTTCTTGACGCAGACTTTTTCAAGAATAGCGACGACAAAATTGTTTTGCCTATAGGCGATGATAGCTACGCTGCGGATAATACTCGTGCTAAGCAGATGTATGAAGTATTTAATATTGGCGATTCCAAAATCGTTTCCGCTTTCCTTTATATGGAATACGACAGCGAAGAGTATGCCGAGTCGGCACTCGAGAGTGAAGAGTTAAAATCTGCCATTTCTAGTGGCGTATATACCAATAACTTCAAGACGGATGGAAAATATGTAATTCTCGAATTGCCAAAGGAAGCATATGAAAACACTTCTGTTTCCAGCCTAAAAGAATCGGTTTCTTCATATGAAAAAACTATCCGTGAAGCCGAAGAAGAGAATAATAAAGGGATCGAAGATGTAGATATGAGCCAATACATTATTGATGACGAAGGCACTCTCCTCATAAATAATCAGGAAGAATAAACTTTACTTTTGCTAAAAACATGTGCTAAAATAGTTCCATAAAAAGGAGATATTTATGGCTGAAAAAGCTGAAAACAAAAATAAGTTAATTGCAATCATCGCTGGCGCAGTTCTCGTTGTAGCCGCAGTTGTAGTTGCAATCCTACTTATCAACAAAAACAAAGGCGAAGTCTTAAACGATGACTTCTTCAAAACTTCCGACAAGAAGATCGTCTTGAGCACCACTACCCCAGCAAACAGTGATCCAACTGTTGCAAAGAAAGTTCACCAAGTTTACAACATCGATGGCGACAAGATCACTAGCCTCAAAGTTTACAGTGAGTTCGAATCTGAGCAAGCTGCCAAAGATGCTGATGCAAAGCCAGAAGCAAAAGCTGCCAAGGAAGCTGGCCAATACAAAGATTACAAAGTTGATGGCAAATGGATTATCATCACTATGAAAGATGAAATGTACCAATCCCTCACTGTTGAGCAACTCAAGGCAACCGCTGCTGCTATTGAAGGCGCAATTCAAAACGGTGTTGATCAACAACAAAATCAAACTCAAGAGCAACCAGCTGAGACTCCAGCAGTAGAAGAAACTCCGGCCGAGGAAACCCCAGCTGAAGAAACTACCGAAACTGTCGAAGAATAATTAAAGCTTCTCTAAGAACCGCCCCAAAAGGGCGGTTTTTTGATATAATAATTGCATGAGTAAAATGGATGAAATTGTAAGTTTATGTAAGCGTCGCGGCTTCATTTTTCCAGGTTCCGATGTCTATGGCGGGATGGCTGGTACTTGGGACTTTGGTCCGCTCGGCGTACAACTAAAAAATAACCTGCGTGATATCTGGTGGAAATACTGGGTAGATAAGCGCGATAATATGTACGGCATCGACGCCGCCATCATTATGAACCCAACCACTTGGGAGGCATCGGGACATACTGCCACCTTTGCCGATCCTTTGATTGAGTGTAAAGAATGCCACGGTCGCTTCCGTGCCGACAAGCTCGTCGACGGCTATTCCGAAAGCATCACGACCGAAGAATTCAAAGCGGTGAGTCCAAAATGTCCAAACTGCGGCAAAACCAACTGGGGTTCAATCCGCAAATTTAACATGATGTTTGTAACTCACGTGGGTGCAGTTCTTCCAGAAGATGAAAACGGTAGTGAGGAAGACAAAGAACTTGCTCGTCGTTCCATCGCCTACCTTCGCCCGGAAACCGCGCAAGGCATCTTTACGAACTACAAAAACGTCGTCGACACAATTTATCCATCCATGCCATTTGGTCTTTGCCAATTTGGTAAATCTTTTAGAAACGAAATCTCGCCCCGCGACTACATCTTGCGCGACCGCGAATGTTCACAATTTGAAATCGAATACTTCATTAAGCCAGAAACTTGGGAAGAGGAATTCGAAAAAATCCGCGCCGATTACCTCTCATTCTTGACCGAGAAAATGGGCCTTGATAAAGCCAAAATCAACGAGCTCGAAGTTCCAGCCGAAGATCGTGCCTTTTATAGCAAGCGCACCGTCGATGTGATGTACGAGTATCCAAACGGCGAAGAAGAGCTCATGGGCATTGCCTATCGCACTGATTACGACCTTTCAAATGTCGCGCGCGTTTCCGGCAAAAATATGGAATATCGCGACAAAATCACCGGCGAAACTTTTGTGCCGCACGTTATTGAACCATCTATGGGTCTTGAGCGTGCCATTCTTGCTATTCTTTCCGAAGCTTATACTGAAGATGAAATGAATGGCGAGAAGCGTGTGCTTTTGAAACTCCCAGAAGGTCTTGCACCATACAAATTCTGCGTTTCTCCACTGCTTAAGAACAAGCCAGAATTAGTCGAAAAAGCGAAATTTGTTTACAACAAGCTCAAAGAGAAATATACCTTTGTCACTTGGGATGATTCTGGTAACATCGGCAAACGCTATCGCAAACAAGACGAAATCGGTACGCCAAAGTGCGTAGTCATTGACTTCGATACGCTCGAAGATGATACTGTGACCGTCCGCGATCGTGATACTGCCGAGCAAGTACGCGTCAAAATTGAAGAACTCTAAACTTGGGCAAAAAAGGAGGAATCATGTCGAAGAAGATTGTTGAGGTCAAAAATCTCACCAAAAAATACAAAGAACTCACCGCTATCGACGACTTGTCGTTTAGTGTAGAAGAGGGAAAAATTCTTGGTTTGCTCGGTCCAAACGGTTCTGGCAAATCTACTACCATTAACTGTATCTTGTCGCTTTTGTCATTCGATAAGGGCAATATTAAAATTTTTGGCAAAGAAATGCAGCCAGATGCTTTTGATATTAAACGCTATATTGGCGTGGTTTTTCAGGATGTGGCCGTTTTCGACGAGCTTACTGTTTGGGAAAATGTAAACTATTTCTGCGGCCTTTATATCAGTGATAAGAAAGCCTGCGAACAATATACCGAAGATGCCTTGAAGCTTGTTGGTCTCGAAGACTTTAAGAAATTCTTGCCAAAGAAACTTTCCGGCGGTTTGCTTAGGCGCCTCAATATTGCCTGTGGTATTGCTCATAAACCAAAACTGATCTTCCTTGATGAGCCAACCGTAGCAGTCGATCCGCAGAGCCGCAACAATATTCTTGATGGCATTAAGAAACTTCGCGACGCTGGTGCAACTGTAATATATACGACTCACTACATGGAAGAAGTTGAGATTTTGTGTGACGAAATCATCATTCTCGATCATGGCAAAATCATCGCTTCCGGCACCAATGACTCACTCAAGGATCTCGCTAAAGTGAAGGAAAAAATCACGATTGAAGCCAAAGAGATTTCGCCAAAAACTCAGGACGAGATCACGAAACTCAAAGATGTGATCAATGTAAAATACGAAGACGGTATTATGCAAGTTAACTACAAAGATGCTCACAAGAATCTTGCCGAGCTCGTAAATTTGCTCGAGAAAAACAAAGTTGCTTACGACCGTATCTATTCTGAACGTCCAACGCTTAACGACGTCTTCCTAGAACTAACTGGCAAGGAACTACGCGACTAGAAGGTGGGCGATGAGACGTTTATTATATAACTTTAAAATCACCTTCAAAAACAAAGTGCTGATTTTTTGGGCCTTTGCTTTTCCAGTGATTATGGCGACGCTCTTCTATTTTGCGTTTTCAAACCTTATCCATGACACTGGTTTTTCTGCGATGAAAATTGCCTATGTGGATAGTGCAGAACATCAGAATAATTTCATCTACCATTTAGCTATTGGTAGCATGAGTATTGCCGACGATGCGCCACTCGAAAACCCAGGTGAGAATAAGTATTTCAAAACTACCTATGTCACTGAAAAATCGGAAGCTGAGGAATTACTTAAAAATGGCGATGTGGATAGCGCGATTTACTTTGAAGATGGGGAAGAATATCCAAAGGTTTTAATCATGAAAAACGACAGCACAGCTACCGTAGTGCAGAATATTCTTACCGAAATCGAGCAAACGCTTCGTGCTGGCCGTGAGTTTGAGCCAGCCAATATTAAGAATGATGATAAGGAAGCAACGGATTATGTAATGGTGGAATTCTATACCTTGCTCGCGATGGCTTGTCTTTATGGTGGCATGGTTGCGATGAAAACTACCGACAAAAACCTTGCCAATATGACTGCTAGTGGCAAGCGTATTGCTGTAGCTGCTGTTTCCAAAACCAGAATTATTCTTGGCGGACTCCTCACTAGCTACGCGGTTCAACTCATCGGTCTCGCGATTCTGTTTGGTTATCTCACTTTGGTACTCCGCCTCGACTTTGGCCCAAATCTGCCGATGACTATTTTCTTCACTATGATCGGCGCACTCACTGGTCTTTCGTTTGGCACGTTTGTTTCAGTTGTATTCAAACTCCGCGACGAAGCTAAGGACGGTATCATGACTGGCATTACCATGATCGGCTGTTTCTTTGGTGGCATGATGGGGCCAAGTATGAAATATCTCATTGACCACAGCGTCCCGCTACTCAATAAAGTTAATCCATCTGCGATTATTTCGGACGGTTACTACGCGCTCACTTCATTTGGTGCAGACTCTGGTCGCTTCTGGTTTGATGTGGCAAGTTTGCTTGTAATTACTGCGATTTTTAGCACGGTTTCAATTGTAATTTTGAGGAGGCAAAAATATGACAGCCTATAAAGTTTATCTCAAAATTTTACTCAAAAATCTCTGGCTTGTTATTATGTATGCAGTAATTTTGGGCACTTGTAGCGTGATGAATATGAAGTCCACGAGTGGCTCAGTGAATTATTCTGCAGACAAGCCAACTATCGCGATTTATAATCAAGATGATTCTGAATTTAGTAATGCTTTAGTTAAGTATCTTGGCGAGAATACAATCATTAAAGAAATCAACGACCAAAATGATGATCTTAATGACGCGATTTACTATTCTGAGATTCACCTAGCCGTATACATTAACGAAGGTTTCGGCAAGGAACTTGCGCTTGGAAATAAGCCAGAAATTCGTATCCGCACTACTAGCGGTATGGGTAGTGTGCTTGCAGAAACGATTTTGAATCGCTATGTCAAAATCGCCCAAAGCTTTGCTCCGGCTAGCCAAGCCGAGATTATTGAAAAGACTGACGAAACCGTCAAGCACGAAGCTGAAGTCGAAGTAATGTCATTGCTCGATAATGATGCATTGTGGAATCTTTCTAGCTACTTCAACTTCCTCAACTATTCATTGCTCGCGGGTCTCGTGTTTGCGATTAGCTTCGCAACAGTCGGCTTCAAACGCAAAATGGTTCAGAAACGCATGGCGATTTCAGCTACAAATGCTACCAAAATTAATCGTCAAATCTTGCTTTGCAACTTTGTAGTCGCTTCTGTGATTTGGCTTGCCTATCTTTTGGTTGGCTACTTCATCCTTGGTAATAGCATGCTTAGTGCGCATGGTTTGCTCATGATCGCAAACTCCGCAGTCTTTACCTGCTTCGCAGTGGCGTTCGCATTCTTGCTTTCAAACCTCGTTAAATCAACATCGGTTTTGAATCCAATCATCAACGTAGTTGCAGTTGGTTCAAGCTTCTTCTGCGGCGTGTTTATCCCGGCCGCTTGGATGCCAAGCTTCGTATTAAACATTGCTCGTGTGATGCCAAGCTACTACTTTGTTGACACAAACTTACGTATTTCCGAACTTGAAACAATCAACTTTGAAACCCTCGTGCCATGCTTCATTAATGTCGCTGTAGTTGCTGCCTTCACGATCGCATTTATTATTGCAAACAATTACATTACGAAGAAACGTAATAAGGATTTTTAAAGGATCGCTATGCAATATAAAAATATGCGCGAGTATTCGCACGAAGAATTCGTAGAACTCGTACAAAAAATGAGCGAAGAGGAACTGCTAGATTTTAGCGCCAAACACGGTGGCTATCCAGTTCTGTATAGAATGTCGCTCGACCCAAGGCTCAAGAATATCCCATTCATCCAGAATGGTTCCTGTGTCATAATCCGAAATGAAAACGGGGAAATACTCATGCAGGAACGAACTGATCGTGATGCGTGGGGTTTACCTGGTGGCTGCCAAGATCTTGGCGAAGACCTGCGCGACACCGCAGTGAGGGAAGTGCTGGAAGAAACCGGAATCAAACTAGACCTCAGCAGGCTAAAACTAATCGACGTAGTCTCCGGAAAGGGTAGGCGAAACACCTATCCGAACGGTGATATTATTTATGGTGACACCGTTTTGTATTTGGCCGAAGTTGGTAATATTGACGTCGATACTTTGAATGGTGATTCAGAAACTAAGAGTCTCAAATTCTTTGCGCCAGAAAACATTCCAAAGAATAATGTCGATGCAGACTTAATAAAAATATTCCTAAACAACCAATAAAAAATCCCCTGTGGGGGCTATCTTATAATTATAGCATAAGACTAATAAAAAGTCAATATATAGCTATCAGTAGTAAGGGGGAAGAAGCCAAAGAATATGCTATAATATATCAAAGCTATCCATAGAAAGGGGTGAGGAATTTGGATAGATGGAAAAAATATGATAGCGCCGTTGGCCCTGTTGTGTTCTTTATTGTAAGCATACTGATAGTATCAGCTATGTTTATTCTTCTTAACTTAAACTAGGCTGCAGCCTAGTTTTTTCTAGTAGTAAAAAAGATTTAGCTTGCATAGACCAGATTTACAAACGTTAAAAATACCGCAAAACCGAATCTAAAAAGCAAGAACCCTCCAGGGGAGGGTTCAATTTTGCTTTTTTGATCTCGTGTTCTTGTGGTATTTTTAACAGGTTTGTAAGTCCTGCAAGCTAAATCTATTTACTACTACAGGAAAACTAAGCTCTATCAGACTCGTTCCAGCGCTTGATAGACTCGGCAATAACTTCCTTAGCCACGTCAAGACCAAAGAATCCTTTAACTTCAGTAGAACCTGGTTTCTTGAGGTCTTTGTAGTGATTGAAGTGGAACTCGATTTGCTTCAAAGTTTGCTTTGGTAAATCTTCCAAAGTCTCATAACAGTCGCCATTGTTGCGATCGTCTTCTGGGACGCAGATGATTTTATCATCAACTTCGCCGCCATCGACGAACTTCATGACGCCAAGGATTTTGGCCTTCATCCAGATGCCGGTAGTGAGTGGTTGGTCGGTAATCATCAAAACGTCAAGCTCGTCGCCATCTTCGTCGATAGTTTGTGGAATGAAACCATAGTTGCATGGTTTTGCGAAAGCGATTGGTTCGACGCGGTCTAGCATGAAGCAAGCGTGCTCGCGGTCCCATTCAATTTTGTGGTTAGAGCCAGTTGGAATTTCGATAACGACATTAAGCTCGCCGTTCTCGTAATCCCCAGGGGTCAAAACTTTATTAAAGTCTGCCATTTAATTCTCCTTATTTGATTTATCTATTATATCACAAAAAACTAAAACAAAATGCTTGCAAGTTTGTCAAAATTATATAATAATATAAATGTTCTATGAGTAAAAAAGAGAATAAAAAACATAGTTTTAAGCGCACAGTGCATTATTTCTGGCGCACACTCATGCAATCTAAACCCTCGACGATTGCTGTTCTCATTTTGGTGCCAATCTATATTTATGTTGGTAGAATTCTCGTTCCTCGCGGCACAAGTGATATTATTGGTCAGCTTGCTGGTGGCGATTATGAAATCGCAAACTATGTTGGACTAATTCTTGCAACGGTCGTTCCGGCCGCCCTCAACAATCTTTGTATGATTCGTATTATCGAATTTCTAGATTGGCATATGGATGCCGTTGGCTCGCAATATCTTTCCAACCTTGCTTTTAATGCCGTAATTAATCAGTCCATGACTTTTCATAATAATCATTTTTCTGGTTCGCTTACATCTCAGGCTAACAAGTTGCCAGACGCCTACGTGGATGTAAAATCCAACTTTATCTGGGATTTTTATCCGCTCATTCTCTACGTGATTTATTCTACGGTTACTACTTTCTTGATTTGCCCACCATTTGCAGGAATTTTGTTACTATTTGCCATCCTCTACGCAACCGTCGCGACTATCACCTATTATAAAACTCGTCATGTCGACGAAGAATTTGCGTCGGCAGAGAACAAACGTTCTGGCCAACTCGCTGATTCTGTGACAAATGTCCTTAGCGTCAAGTCCTACGCCAGGGAAAAATATGAAAAGAATCGCTTCCATCGCGAGACCGAGAATGTCAAGAAGGCGATTTATAAGCAGGCGCGCGTTTCGTTTTGGCGCAATTTGTCTTTGAACTGTCTCGGCACCACAACTTTTATCTTGACATTGATTCTTGTGATTATGTCTCATAATATGTTTGGCGTTTCGGTTGCTGACTCGGTATTCTTGTATAGTATCGGTAGCGGTCTGCTCTCGGAAATCTGGATGCTCAACCACATTCTCCGCACCATGAACCGCAAATTTGGCAATGCCAAAGAAATGGTTGAAATTCTTGACCTTCCATATATCGTGGACGACAAAACCGACATTCCGCTCAAAGTCGAAAAGGGTAAAATCGAGTTTAGCCATATTACCTTCCAACATAACGAACAAAAAACTCCACTTTTCACCGATTTTAATCTCGATATTAAACCGGGTGAGCGCATCGGTCTCGTGGGTGTTTCCGGTTCTGGCAAAACCACGCTCACTAAGCTACTGCTCCGCTTTGCCGATGTAAATAAGGGCGGAATTTATGTGGATGGCCACGACATTCGCGATGTTACCCAAGGTAGCCTCCGTGAAGCGATCGCCTATGTGCCACAAGAATCAAATCTTTTCCATCGTTCAATCAAGGAAAACATCGCCTATGGCAAACCGGGCGCTACAGACGAAGAAGTCTACGAAGCCGCCAAGCTTGCACATGCGGATGAATTCATTAAGGAGCTTCCAAAAGGATACGAAACCGAAGTGGGCGAACGCGGCGTTAAACTTTCTGGTGGTCAAAGACAACGCATCGCAATTGCACGTGCCATCTTGAAGAATGCTCCAATCTTGGTGCTTGACGAAGCAACTTCGGCTCTTGACTCTGAATCGGAAGCCGCCATTCAAAAGGCTCTAAGCAACCTCATGAAAAACCGCACTTCGATTGTGATTGCCCACCGTCTTTCTACTGTCGCAAATCTCGACCGCATTGTGGTACTTGAACAGGGAAAGATTATCGAACAGGGCTCTCACGACGAACTCCTCAAGAAGAAGAATGGTACCTACAACCAACTTTGGTCCCGCCAGTCCGGCGCATTCCTTGGCGATAAAGACTAACCCCTGTAAAATATTGACATATTAATATAAATATGACATACTAAAAACAGTAACTATTTTTGTTGCACAAAAAGTGCAAAGCACCTGAAAAAGGAGGAAGACATGAAGCGTAAGAGCTCATTACCTAACAAATTTGCCAGTCTCACAAGAGAAGAGAATGGTAAAAATATCGTCATCTCCGAGACTCTTGCCAAGTTGGCGGAGCTTGCTGACATGACGATTGAAGAAACTTTGGAGTATTTTAGAAGAAAAACCCTAGATTACGATTCTTACCATTATAGTGAAGTCAGTAAAACATATTTCAGGGATGATGAAGTTGCAGAAGAGGAAACCGCTCTTGAAGTGGGTGAGGATGGGACTATAAGGATCAACATTATGGAGAACTTGTGGCCATATTTTGAACCGTACTGCAATTTGAAAATATACAATCATTTGAGAGATGTTATCGACGTTCTTGATGATACAATGGATGGAATGATTTACGACGTAAGGAGTAGTAAACTTGCAAGTGTGGTCCAGGAAGTGTTTTTAGAGAATTATGAAGAAAGCGAGAATATTTATCTCGATGCTGATAAAGTTGTCAGCTTTGTAAGGAGAAAAGCATTTCAAGCAAGTACGGAATTAGAGAAAGAATATATAGTTTCTCGCCTGGAGGAAAATGGTAAAAAGAATTACATGCGCTCGCATGAAAAAGGATATGATATGAAGCTTCTCCCGTTCCTTAGAGAAGAAATTATGCTCAACTGTACATTCCACGAGCACTTAAAGCACTGCTTCTATGTAAACAGAAGAGAATATGTATAGTTACAAAACAAAGGCGGCCTCAGCCGCCTTTTTTAGTTTTTAACTATTTGTGTGGACTTAAAGATTTTCTCGTTCTTAATTGCGTCTGGTAAATAATTTTTTTCAAGATGAAAACCAGAAACCCACTGCTGACCTTTGCCGAAACCAAGTTCTTTCATGAGCTTAGTCGGCGCATTGCGTAGCCAGATTGGTACCGGTTCGTTTGGTGTACGCTTAGCAAGATCGAGTGCGGCAAACCAAGCATCGGCAGAGTCGCGATTCTTGGGTGACTTAGAAAGCGCGATGCAAGTATGCGCCAAAATCAATCCAGACTCCGGCATACCAACTCTCTCCACCGCTTGAAAACAAGCCGTAGCAAGTGACAGGGCGCCATTGCCAGCAAGGCCAATATCTTCAGAGGCAAAAATCACCATGCGGCGAGCAATAAACTTTGGATCTTCGCCAGCTTCAACCATACGTGCAAGATAGTAAAGCGCTGCATCGGTATCGGAACCACGCATCGACTTAATAAAAGCCGAAATCGTATCATAATGCATGTCGCCTTTTTTATCATATCCTGGCATTTTACGACCAGCCGCTTCGATCACGGTTTTAATGTCAACCTTTTGCGCCAAAGAAAGTGATAATTCAAGATCGCCAAGCGCCGAACGAGCATCGCCGCCGGAAAGCTCCGCAAGGTAGTCAATAGCAGACTCAGTAATTTGCGCGCCAGCGGCTTTTCCGAGCTTCTTGACAACCTTCACTCCCTCCACCTTCACGGCACGTGTCAAGACTTGAAGTATAGCTTCTTTGGATAATGGACTTACGATTACAACGCGTGAGCGAGAAAGAAGTGGGGAAATAACTTCAAAAGATGGATTCTCGGTAGTGGCACCAATCAAAATAATCAAACCCGATTCTACGTGCGGCAAAAACGCATCTTGCTGTGCCTTATTAAAACGGTGAATTTCATCCACGAAAAGCACAGTACGAGTTTTGAGATTCCAGTTGACTTTGGCGCGTTCTACTACGGCCTCAACATCCTTCTTGCCGGCCGTAACTGCAGAAATCTCCACGAAATCCGCCTTAAATTCGTGTGCAAGAATACGCGCAAGTGTAGTCTTGCCGGTGCCCGGTGGACCCCAGAAAATCAAGTTGACCGGCTCGCCTTTTTTCACGATTTCGGTCAAAATCTTACCATCACCAATAATGGCATCTTGCCCCATCACCTCGTTGAGCTTCGTCGGTCTCATTCTCTCCGCAAGCGGCACTCTATTCATGAGATTATTTTACCATTTTTGTGGAAAAATCGCCAGATTACCTCTATAAATTTAAAAATAATCATTATGCAAAAAGTACTATACATTTTTTAATTATTTATGATATACTCAGGGTAATAACAATTAATGGGAGTTATATAAAAAAATGGACA
>JAEEGL010833704.1_pt1 | contig 57287 bp, 48 predicted proteins | sample 9134231 | NCBI WGS metagenome assembly JAEEGL01 (sample SAMN16246548, study PRJNA631951) | gut metagenome | biome: gut microbiome; feature: rumen; material: fiber-attached | host: Bos | place: Iran: Karaj | collected 2018-10
TTCTTTTGTGTTGCATATAATTCTTAAATTCTCAAATTCGTGACAGAAAAACTTGAGAAAGATGCGCCTATCAACTACAATAATATCATTTGAAATACAGTATCAAAGGGTGGGAAACTTCAGTCCCCTAATCGTTCTTCTGGCATTACTTGATATCTCATAATCAACGCCCCCTGCCCCCCTCTAGTCTTAGAGGGGGAGTTAGTTACTCATGATTGTCGGGAGGAAGGATTATTTGAAACCTCACAATCAACGCCCCCTGACCCCCTCTAGTCTTAGAGGGGGAGTTAGTTACTCCTGATTGTCGGGAGGAAGGATTATTTGAAATCTCACAATCAACGCCCCCTGACCCCCTCTAGTCTTAGAGGGGGAGTTAGTTACTCCTGATTGTAGGGGGGGTATTGTCCAACAATTTTAAACAGCAACAAATCTGTCATACGGCCTAACTACTTTAAAATCATCGGGACAGGCTTTTGATTCTCTCCCATGCTAGTTGGCTGTCGGCACAAAAATGCGGAAGGCTCATTTGAAGCCGAGGAATCAAAAACCTGTTACTTGATTCCTCTCCCTTGATTCCTCCTCTCCCTTGATTCCTCTTTTGAGAAAGGTTGCATCATTTACTGACAACCGGGCGTACGCTCTGACCGTAAAAGTGGACGCCGTTATAGCCTTCTATACCGCCCGGATATGCACCGAGAAAATAAAACGAGTCCACTTCTCCCATAGACAAATTCGGATTGGCCTGAGAAGTCCAATAATAGCCATCTGTGCCAACGCCGTAATAACCATTTTCGCTAACTCTGCCAGGAACGAGCCAGTCGCCACCATCGAAACGAGCGCCCGCGGCGGGCAAGAATATACTGCAGCCGTTATTGCCAGTGAAAATCATCCCTTTGACACCGTTGATTGTGGCCGATCTGGAAGAACAACAGCCCCAATCCCAAAGTTCATTCGCTTGTGCTGCGGATGGCATGCGCCAGTCATTTCCCCATTTCACATGTGCTACGTCATATTCTGTTCCCGCGATGTCGCTGCCGATACTCGAATTCTTGTAAGTGCTGCTGTCATATATGTCCTTCGTCTCTGTCTCGCCCCAAGCGTAATACCCACCGTAGTTGGTCGGTCTTTGATTCGACGGATGGTCGGTGTCCACATTGCAGCATGCCCACTTCGTGCCTGAAGGAAGGCCGAGGTCGATTACATGCGGGTGTTGGTTATCGGGACAAAGCGTGCTCACCATCACTGAGATGGAAGCAGTCTTGTTCCTTGTATCTTTCACAGTAATGGTGGCAGAGCCGGCACCGATGGCAGTGAACTTCACAGTATTTCCATCTATTGTTGCTATGACCACATTCTCATCGCTGCTCACAACTGAGTAGTTGCCGTTGCCGGAAGTGATATCCGCCTGGCATTTCTCGCCGGAGAACATATTGAACTTGCTCTCTGACAACAGCAGATGAGCACCAAAAGTATTGGTGTCAACGGGGCGGACACTAAAGCCGTGGGTGCCATCAAAGTTCAAACACCCCTCTTGGTAGTCCGAACCGAAGTAGAAACTCAATGGAGCCGTAAATGGCTTATGATTATCTATCTGCCCAGTATCCAACATCGATGACCAGTAGCAGCCTTCGCGTTCTACGCCGTCGATGTTCCCCCAATGGCTGTAGCCCGCCGCAGGAAAGAAGATAGTGCCACCGTTTTTGCCGGTGAAGATCCTTCCACTGACGCCATTGAGCGTGGTCCATTCAGAAGAGCAGTTGTTCAGTAACTCATATAGTTGATTCCGGGATGGCATGCACCATGTGCCACCCCATTTCACACGTGCCACGTCATGTTGTGTTCCGGCAATGTTGTTGCCAAGAACCTCGTAACCAACTTCATAATATTTATATGTTCTTTCGTCATATTCTTCCTTCTCCTCCGTCTCACCCCAGGAGAAGTAGCCTCCATAACCTTCTGGTTTGTCGGTCCCGACGTTGCAGCACGCCCACTTCGTGCCGGAAGGCAGGCCGAGGTCTATCATGTGCGGGTGGTGGTCGTCAGGACAGGTAAGATAGAACTGAGGTTGGTTGTCGCCAGGATTAAATCTGCCCAGGATATAATTGATGATGAGCAGGGCATCCGTCAACTCTATCTCACCATCATTGTTCACATCAAAGTGATAGAATTGCGCATGGGCTGTAGAGCCCATGAGCATCACCATTAAAAGAGAAAATATTTTTTTCATATGTGTCATAGTTTCGGTTATCAGCAATGTCTATCAAATATCATTTAGGTCAGTATGTCGTGCAAATTTAACTCATTTTTGTGAAATAGCCCTCATCTAAAATGAATTATTTACTTTAAGCATCTGAGATTGGGCATCCTGAAAATCATCGGGACAGGCAATCAACGCCCCCTGACCCCCTCTAGTCTTAGAGGGGGAGTTAGTTACTCATGATTGTCGGGAGGTAATGCCGACAATTTAAACACCAACAAATCTATCATACGGCTTAACTACTTTAACTACTTTCAACTACTTAACTTCTTTAACTACTTTAACTACTTTCAACTACTTAACTTCTTTAACTTCTTTAACTACTTTCAACTACTTAACTTCTTTAACCACTTTCAACTTGCTGAAGTTAAATCAGACAATAAAAAAATGTCAGCAAAAAGTAGGTTTTTGTGTGTTTTTTATTACTTTTGCATCCGTAATTGGAAAAATAATGAAGAAAATTGGTTTTGACAATGACAAATATGTAAGGATTCAGTCCGAGCATATCAGAGAGCGTATTTCTCAGTTTGGCGGAAAACTTTACATGGAATTGGGCGGAAAACTTTTCGATGACCACCATGCCTCCCGAGTTCTCCCCGGATTCAAACCCGACAGCAAACTTTGCATGCTTCAGCAACTGTGTGAGAGTATTGAAATCGTCATCGTCATCAGTGCTGAGGACATAGAAGCCAACAAGACCCGCGCCGACCTCGGCATCACCTACGACGAAGACGTGCTCCGCCTTCGCGACGCATTCATCGACCGGGGCTTCATGGTAGGGTCGGTGGTCATCACCCACTATACCGGACAGCGTGCCGCCGACACGTTCAGACAGCGCCTGCAGCGGATGGGCATCAAAACCTATATCCATTATCTGATAGAAGGATATCCCCACAACGTGGCACTGATTGCCTCGGACGAGGGATTTGGCAAGAATGAATTTGTGGAGACCGAGCGTCCGTTGGTCATTGTCACCGCCCCCGGTCCCGGCAGTGGCAAGATGGCCGTATGCCTCAGCCAACTATACGGAGAAAACAAGCGCGGCGTGCATGCCGGATATGCCAAATTCGAGACATTCCCCGTATGGAGCCTGCCGCTGAAACACCCCATCAACATCGCCTACGAGGCAGCCACTGCCGACCTCAACGACGTGAACATGATCGACCCGTTCCATCTCGATGCCTACGGAGAAGTGGCCGTCAACTACAACCGCGACATAGAGATTTTCCCCATCCTGAACACTCTTTTTGAAGAGATCTACGGTGAGAATCCCTACAAGTCACCCACCGACATGGGAGTCAACATGATAGGTTTCTGCATCAGTGACAACGAGGTATGCTGCAAGGCCTCTGAGGACGAGATCATCCGCCGCTACTATACAGCGACGAACAAGTTGGCAGACGGTGCCTGCAATGACAGCGAGGTGCACAAGATACAGATGCTCTTCAACCAGATGAAGATCACCACCGCCAACCGCCGCACCACAGTGGCCGCCAACGACCGCAAGCAAGCCAGCGGGCACACATCAGCCGCCATCGAACTGGACGACGGTACCATCATCACCTCGCAGTCGAGTCCTCTGCTCGGATGTTGCGCCGCCCTCCTGCTCAATGTGACCAAGCACCTGGCCGGCATCGACCATGAGATCAAACTGATTCCCCAAAGCATGATCGAGCCCATCCAAAAAACCAAGATAGAATATCTCGGTGCCCGGAACCCACGGCTGCACACCGATGAGGTGCTTGTAGCGCTTTCCGTTCTCTCCCCTCACGACGAGAACTGCCGCCGTGCGCTGGAAAGTCTGCCACAGTTGCGAGGTTGCCAGATACACTGCACCGTGATGCTGAGCGAGATTGACCGCAAAATCCTAAAGAAACTGGGCTGCGACCTCACTTGCGACCCCGTAAGAAAAACACCACAGAAAGACTGACATGAAAGACATCCTCACATACAGCGGACTGATTGCGGCAGGGCTCATCGTGCCTCATTCGGCTGAGGGAGGAAACCCCAAGACGAAGGCGACACCCGAGCGTCCCAACATCATCTTCATCCTGGCAGATGACATGGGATACGGCGACCTGTCGTGCTACGGAAGCCAGTATGTGAAGACACCCAACATCGACCGACTGGCCGCCACCGGCACCCGTTTCACCCAATGCTATGCGGGCAGCGGCATCAGTTCACCCTCACGCTGCTCGCTGATGACCGGCAAGAACACCGGCAACACGCGTATCCGCGACAACCAATGTCCGGTGGGAGGTATCCAGGGTATCAAAATCAACGCCAATGGCGACACCACATACATCCGCCGCGCCAACCTGCTGCCTGAGGACACCACCCTCGCCACCGTGGTGGGTGCAGCCGGCTACCGCACCTGCCTGGTAAACAAATGGCACCTCGACGGCTATGACCCAGGAGCCTCACCCAACCATCGTGGATTTGACGAGTTTTATGGGTGGACCATCTCGACCGTTCACTCCAACTCCCCCTATTATTATCCCTACTACCGCTTCGACAACGACAAACTCATCCATATCAAGGCCAATGCCCACGACAGGCATGTGAAGCACAACACCGACCTGTCGACCGATGATGCCATCAAGTTCATCAAGCGCAACAAGAACAACCCGTTCTTCCTCTATCTCGCATACGACGCGCCCCACGAGCCATACATCATCGACAACACAGTGTGGTACGACGACGAGACCTGGGACATGAACACCAAGCGCTATGCCGCACTCATCACCCACATGGATGCTGCCATCGGACGGCTGCTGAAAGAACTCGACCGGCTGCACCTGCGAGACAATACCCTGGTCATCTTCGCCTCCGACAACGGAGCCGCTGTTCAGGCACCCCTGAAACTGTTCAACTGCAACGCAGGATTCAAAGGGCGCAAGGGACAGTTGTATGAGGGTGGCATCCGAGTGCCCCTCATCGTCAACCAACCGGGGCGTGTGCCTATACAGACTCTCGACAACATTATCTATTTCCCTGACATCATGCCCACCTTCGCAGCCCTGACTGGAGCGACCGCACACCTGCCCCAGGGCATCAATGGCATCAACATCCTGCCCTTGTTCTACGGGAAACAAGTGGACACCGACAACCGAATGCTCTATTGGGAATTTACGGGCAAGCAGCGCGCGGCACGGCGAGGCGACTGGAAATGTGTGACGGTGAAACGCGGTGCACCTTTGGAACTTTACAACCTGCGTGAGGATGTGACCGAGAGCCACAACCTGGCCGACCAATACCCAGAGATGGTGGAAGAGTTTGACCGAGAAATGAAGGCGGCACGCACCCCCTCCCCCTATTGGCCTGATTAGTAACTCAAGTTGGAAGGAGTGTAGGAGTGTGGGAGTATAGGAGTGTAGACAAGCGAAACTTAGAGTAGTAAGATTTATCTGGAGATAAGAGAGGCTGCCATATCTCGCATGAAAGGAGCGGTGTGGGCAAAAAATTGCCGGTAGCCCTCGCATAGATAGTTGAGATCAGGTTCGCCATCAGCGGTGTGGAGGAGGCGGTTTTTAGGGCACTCACCATGACAGGCAAACTCATAGGGACAGGTCTGGCATTGTAAAGGAAGGGTGGTTTTGAGTGATCGGAAAGTGTTCTGCTGCGCACTATACACGAGTTCATGGAGAGGTTGCTCCAGCATGTTGCCCAAACGGTGTTCGGGAAAGACAAAATGGTCGCAGGAATAGACATCGCCATTGAACTCCATCACCAAAGCATGACCGCATTTCCGTGCCATGGAGCACACTCCGGGTTCGATGCCCATATAATTGGCCAATGTTGACTCAAAGATCTGGACACTGTACTCACCCACGTCTTCACGCACCCACTCATCAAAGACAGCACAGAGGAAATCCCCCCACTGGCGCGGTGTCACCGACTCAGTAGTCATCACAGGTGGTTCTGAGCCTTGTGGACGGCCTATGGTCTCCACGATGGGGGTAAACTGGATGAAACGGCATCCTAAGTTCCTGAAAAATCGGTAAAACTCCCAAGGATGATCGGCATTGAGATGGTTAACCACCGCCATCACATTCCACATCACCCCATGCCGGTCGAGCATCTCAATGGCCCGCATCACCTGATGGTGTGTTCCCCCACCCCGCCTGTCTTTGCGGTATGCGTCATGCAGCGGCTGTGGACCGTCAATGGAGAGTCCAACGAGCCATCCGTTGTCGTGAAGGAAGCGGCACCACTCGTCGGTCAGCAAGGTCCCGTTGGTCTGTATGCAGTTGTCGATGACATGCCTGCCCGCATACCGTTGCTGCAAAGCGATGGCATTCTGATAAAACGAGAGCGGCCGGAGCATCGTCTCGCCACCATGCCAGGTAAAGAGTACCTCCCGCTGCGGTTGCATGGCGATATACTGGCGGGTGAACTCCTCCAGCAGGCTGTCGCTCATCACATGTTGTCGGGTGCCTGCATATAACTGCGATTTCTCCAGATAATAGCAGTAGCGGCACGAGAGATTGCACCGAGCCCCAGCAGGTTTGAGCATCACATAAATGGGATGCACAAAGGGAGAAATCGAAAAACGAGAATTTTCATCCATCACAACTGGGAAAGGGCACCATGAAACAACATAAGTGATGCAAAAATACGACAAAAAACTTTTTTTCCATCATTTAAGGATGGGATTCTTATTTTTTTCCTATTTTTGCAGTAAAGATAAATGTGCTCAGTCTCTACAGACAGAACCTTCGCACGACAAGTTTGGAATCACAAACATAAAAATACTGAAAATATGAAAAAAAAGATTCAATTATCGGCCATGCCCATACTGCTGTTTGTTGTAGTGGCTATGCTTCAGGCCTGTGTCAGTGATGGCGATGAGACCATCGTTTTAGAGTTTGGAAATGTAAAGGAGATGATTGTCGGAAAATGGAAAGTAAAAGATTCCGGGGAAATACTTACCTTCACAAACGATGGTTATTATACCGATACCTCAGATGGCGGAACGAGCAAACACACTTGGCGGCTTGACTCCGATTACAGAAACGGAGACCCCTACTATGGCGGTATCTATCTCGATGGTACACATTATGACATAGAATCATTGGGGAATGGTTATTGGCAACTCGTTGACGACCATAGCAAGCGAAAGTTGGTTCTGATTCGCGATGATAAGGAAAGCAACGATTCCGGATCCGGATCAGGATCCAAACCAGACTCCGGAGGCAAAGGAAAACTGGTCAGTCAGATTAAATGCTATGAAAACGGCATCTACCAAGGCTCCATCATTTTCTACTATGACAAGAACAACCGTGTGGTATCTGTCGACTATGGAGAAGGAGTAGAAGTATGCGGTCCCGCAGGATTCCATGTGTTCTATAACATAAGTGGCAGCACCATGACACTGTCTTCCTGTCCTTCAGGAAAATCCTCAAATGTCGTCCCAGGCGTTGATTATGGTGACGGCATGGGCAAAGGTACCCTGAATAGCATGGGACTGCTCACTGAGGAGTATTTTGAAAACAATGAATCCGAAATCGCCAGTGGGAAATATTCCATCATCCGTTATGAGCACAACTCCAAAGGTCAGTGTACGGCATTGACCCATCATGAGTATCCGGGTGTCAGTTATTGGGACGAATGTACTTATACTTGGGAGAATGACTGTATCGTGCACGTTACAGGGGATCCGGGAGGTGCACATTATGATAATTTTTACTATACAAATATAGAAAACAAGGCCAATATTGACCTGAACTACCTTTACTGTGATCAAATGTATTCCGAGGACGTTTTCGGACTGGCCCTGTGTGGCTACATCAGCACAAAGCAGAAATATCTAGTTAAGGATGTTGACTGGACACTTGACAAGGATAACTATCCTGTTAAAGCAGAGTTCAAAGAAAATAGGGATACAGACACGTTTGAAATCATATATACAAAATAAACAGGCAGTAAGAAGAGGCTTGAAGTAACGGGTGTTTCCGGCGAATATACCATTTTATTGCAGCAATCACTTGGTGATTCGGCTGAAATGCAGTACCTTTGCAACTTGTTTAAACAAACAAGCAAGGGAGGTCTACACCCATTATAATCATCACATATTATGCTTACACTTAAACTTATCAGCGAAGAAACAGAACGCGTCATCAAAGGACTTGAGAAAAAGCATTTCAAGGGAGCCCGTGAGGCCATTGAGCAAGTGCTTGCCGTAGACAAACGGCGTCGTGAGAGTCAGTTGACACTCGACCACAACCTGGCTGAAGCCAAAAAAATGGCCGCCCAAATTGGGCAACTGATGAAACAGGGTCAGAAAGAGGAGGCCGAGAAGGTGAAGGCCGAAGTGGCCCAAATGAAAGAAGCCAACAAACAACTGGAAGCAGACAAGGCTGCCGCCGAGGCAGACCTCACCACCCTGCTCTGCCAGATTCCCAACATTCCTTATGACGAGGTACCAGAGGGTGCTGCAGCAGAAGACAACCGCGTGGTGAGCAGCAACCTGAAAGTATGCGAAGCCACCGACACCGTGGGCAACTGGACAGCCAATCCCGTGGTGGAGACTGCCAAACTGCCACACTGGGAACTTGCCAAGAAATACAACCTCATCGACTTCGACCTCGGCGTGAAGATCACCGGAGCCGGATTCCCCGTATATGTGGGCAAAGGAGCACGTCTGCAGAGAGCCCTCATCAACTTCTTCCTCGACGAGGCCCGAAAGAGCGGCTATACCGAGATCATGCCCCCCACGGTGGTGAATGCCGCCTCAGGCTACGGCACAGGACAGTTGCCCGACAAGGAAGGTCAGATGTATCATTGTGAGGTAGACGATTTCTACCTGATCCCCACCGCTGAGGTGCCGGTGACCAACATCTACCGCGACGTCATCCTCGACGAGCAGGACCTCCCCATCAAGAACTGCGCCTACACAGAGTGCTTCCGCCGCGAGGCTGGTTCCTACGGCAAGGATGTGCGCGGACTGAACCGCCTGCATGAGTTCTCAAAAATAGAGATTGTGCGCATCGACAAGCCTGAGCACTCCAAGGAGAGCCACAAAGAGATGTTGGAACATGTGGAAGGACTGCTGAAGAAACTGGAACTGCCCTACCGCATCCTGCTGCTTTGCGGCGGCGACCAGAGTTTCACCAGCGCCATCTGTTATGACTTCGAGGTATATTCAGAGGCACAGAAGCGCTGGCTGGAAGTGTCGTCCGTCTCCAACTTCGACACCTATCAGGCCAACCGCCTGAAATGCCGCTACCGCCATGCCAGCGACAAGAAAATCGAACTCTGCCACACCCTCAACGGATCGGCCCTGGCTCTTCCGCGCATCGTTGCCGCCATCCTGGAGAACAACCAAACCCCTGAGGGCATCCGCGTACCGAAAGTGCTCGTGCCCTACTGCGGTTTTGAGATGATAGACGACAACAACTTTGCCTGATCACCGCAAGCATTTTTTGAATTTACAAGAAAATTACCCATATATTATGAACAAAATCATCCGCAAGGAACAATTCTCGGAAAAAGTATTTCTTTTTGAGATTGAGGCACCGCTCATCGCCAAGAGCCGCAAGGCCGGCAATTTCGTCATCGTGCGCGTAGGCAAGAAAGGCGAGCGCATGCCGCTGACCATCGCCGATGCCGACATCGCCAAGGGCACCATCACCCTGGTGGTGCAGAAAGTAGGACTCTCGTCCATCAAACTGTGCGACCTCAACGAGGGCGACTATGTGACCGACGTGGTGGGTCCGCTCGGCAACCCCACGCATATTGAGAACTACGGCACAGTCGTCTGCGCAGGCGGCGGTGTGGGCGTGGCTCCCATGCTCCCCATCATCCGTGCACTGAAAGCCGCCGGCAACCGTGTGCTCAGCGTACTGGCAGGGCGCAGCAAAGACCTCATCATCCTTGAGGATGAGGTGAGGGCCAGCAGCGACGAGGTCATCATCATGACCGACGACGGCAGTTATGGCGAGAAAGGTGTCGTGACCATCGGCATCGAGAAATTCATCCAGCAGGAGCACGTCGACAAGGCATTTGCCATCGGCCCTCCCATCATGATGAAGTTCAGTTGTCTGCTCACCCAGAAATACAACATCCCCACCGACGTGTCGCTCAACACCATCATGGTGGACGGAACCGGCATGTGCGGTGCCTGCCGTCTGACCATCGGCGGCAAGACGAAGTTTGTGTGCATCGACGGACCGGAGTTCGACGGCAGTCTGGTGGACTGGGACGAGATGTTCAAGCGTATGGGTACCTTCAAACGTGCCGAGCAGGAAGAACTAGAGCATTTCCAAGACCACCTGGGCAATGACGACGTGGCTGCCGTGGTGGAAAGCACCGACGTGGTGATGGACGACGACCCCACCAACGATACCATCGAGATACTCACCGACCGCAACGCAGAATGGCGCAAGGAACTCCGGGCTTCGATGAAAGCCAAGGAGCGCACCGCCATCCCACGTGTGGTGATGCCCGAACTCGACCCCGTATACCGTGCCACCACCCGTCTGGAAGAGGTGAACACCGGTCTGACCAAGGAGATGGCCCTGACCGAGGCCAAACGCTGCCTCGACTGCGCCAAGCCTACCTGTGTGGAAGGCTGTCCGGTGGGTGTCAACATCCCGTCGTTTGTAAAGAACATCGAGCGCGGACAGTTCCTCGCCGCCGCCAAGGTGCTGAAGAACACCTCTGCCCTCCCCGCTGTCTGCGGCCGCGTCTGTCCGCAGGAGAAACAGTGCGAGGCCCGCTGCATCCACCTGAAGATGAACGAGCCCGCCGTGGCCATCGGCTACCTGGAGCGTTTCGCCGCCGACTTCGAGCGTGAGAGCGGCAACATGAGCATCCCTGAGATAGCCCCCAGCAACGGCATCAAGATTGCCGTGGTTGGTTCCGGTCCTGCCGGTCTGAGTTTTGCCGGCGACATGGTGAAACTGGGCTATGATGTCTATGTGTTTGAGGCGCTGCACGAAATCGGCGGTGTGCTGAAATACGGCATCCCCGAGTTCCGTCTGCCCAACCGCATCGTCGATGTGGAAATTGATAACCTGCGCAAGATGGGCGTTCATTTCCAGACCGACTGCATCGTGGGCAAGACCATCAGCATCCAGGAACTGGAAGACGGTGGTTTCAAGGGCATCTTTGTCGGTTCAGGAGCCGGTCTGCCCAACTTCATGGACATCCCCGGAGAGAACCTCATCAACATCATGTCGTCGAACGAGTACCTGACCCGCGTCAACCTGATGGATGCCGCCAACCCCACCACAGACACACCGCTCAACCCCGCCACCAACGTGATGGTAGTGGGAGGAGGCAACACCGCCATGGACTCCGTGCGCACCGCCAAGCGCCTCGGAGCAAAGGTGACGCTTGTCTACCGCCGCAGCGAGGCAGAGATGCCCGCCCGCCTGGAGGAGGTGAAGCATGCCAAGGAAGAAGGCATCGACTTCCTCACCCTTCACAATCCCATCGAGTACATCGGTGATGAGAAGGGGGCTGTCAAGCAGGCTGTGCTGGAGGTGATGCGCCTCGGAGAACCCGATGCCAGCGGCCGTCGCCGTCCGGAGCCTACCGGCGAGACAAAGACGCTCGACGTGGACCAGGTGATAGTCGCCATCGGCGTGTCGCCCAACCCCCTCGTACCCAAGAGTGTGGCAGGTCTGGAACTGGGCCGCAAGAACACTATCGTAGTAGATGAGCACATGCAGTCGTCACGCCACGGCCTCTTTGCCGGCGGTGACATCGTGCGTGGCGGAGCCACCGTGATCCTCGCCATGGGTGACGGCCGTGCCGCCGCTGCCAACATGCATGCCCAACTTTCCTCCGAGCAATGAACGGCCTCTATACGATTATCCTGCTCATCACCAGCAACGTGTTCATGACACTCGCCTGGTATGGGCATCTTCGCCTACAGCAATCAGGAGTCAGCCAAAACTGGCCCCTGTTTGCTGTTATCATGTTCTCATGGGGCATCGCTTTTTTTGAGTATTGCTGTCAGGTGCCCGCCAACCGCCTGGGTTTTGAGGGCAACGGCGGTCCCTTCAACCTGGTGCAACTCAAAGTGCTCCAGGAGTGCATCAGCCTCGGCGTGTTCGCCGTCATCGCCAACATCCTGTTCCAGGGACAGAATCTCCACTGGAACCATCTGCTCGCTTTTCTGCTGATCATCTGCGCTGTCTATCTGGTGTTCATGAAATAGCCCCAGAGCGATGCCTGCTCTCACCCCTGAGCAACAACTTGAAAAGCGGCTCAACGAGCGCTTTGTCAAGGCCATGGCCACCTACGGGCTGATTGCCGACGGCGACCGCATCCTTGTGGGACTGTCGGGCGGCAAAGACTCACTATGCCTGCTTGAACTGCTCGCCAAAAGGATGCGCATCCAGCATCCCCGTTTTGAGGTCGCCGCCCTTCATGTGCGCATGGAGAACATCCATTATGAGAGCGACACCTCCTATCTGGAAGGGTTTGCCCGCGACCTCGGTGTCACCCTCCATGTGCGCACGACGAGGTTTGACGCATCCACCGACACACGGCGCTCCCCCTGTTTCCTCTGTTCCTGGTACCGCCGCAAAGTGCTTTTCAATGTGGCGCAGGAACTGGGATTCAACAAAATTGCCCTGGGACATCATCAGGACGACATTCTCCACACCACGCTGATGGGACTGTTCTACCAAGGGCAGTTTGGTTCGATGCCCGCCCGTCTGAAACTCCGCAAGATGCCGCTGACCATCATCCGCCCGCTGTGCATGATGAATGAGGCCGACATCAAGGCATTTGCCAACCTCAGAGGGTATCAGGACCAGAAAAAGCAGTGTCCCTATGAGCACGACTCCCACCGCACCGCTGTCCGCCGCCTTTTTTCGGATATTGAAGCGATGAATCCAGAAGCGCGCGCCAATCTGTGGCGCGCGCTCAACAAGGCAGGAAAGTTGACCGAGGAATAAGATCCTCAGAATCTATTCCGAAAGCATGGTTACCTCGATGCATCTCTTGGCATCGAGGATTTTTTTAGCCATCTGCTGTACATCCTCCGAAGTGGTTTGCTGTACAAGTTGTTTGTAATCCTTGTCAAAATCAGCCCCATCCTCTATCTCGTGCCAGATGAGGTAACTCCAATAGTCGTTGGTGATAGCCGCCTGATCGTATTGCTTCACCAGATATTCCCTGACTTTTTGCATGGAGGTTTTTTCCGGTCCAAAATTGGCGATATTCTCCAACTGCTTGTAGATGATGGGATTGAGTTCATCATATCTTTGCGGGTCAGCCTTATAAGAGATGCTCAGAGTGGTGTTGGGCACATCTTCCTTGTCGAGATCGAATGACACACTGACACCATAAGTACCACCTTTTTCCTCACGTACGGAATCGGTATAGGCAATCTGCAAAACCCTGCAAAGGAAGTCGAGCACGAGGTCATTTTTAGGAGAGAACTCCACATCCGCCATGTGGTATACACTGACATTGGCCAGAGGAGTGGCCTGATGCTTGTAGAATTTATGCACCGACGAACCATTGACTATCCTTGGCACACGGCTGTAATCAGTTTTCTCCTGTTTGTAGGTGGAAGGCAGTGACGCCAGATACTGACACAGCAAGGGTCTCAGTTCATCTATGCTGATATTGCCGATGATGACGGCGTTGAAGTTGGCAGCATCGCTGAACCGTTCCTTGTAAATCTCAAGTATGCGGTCATAGTTGGCCTTGTCGAGTGTAGCCTGCCTTACAGGTTCCACCCTCGGATGATGTCCGAAGAGGATAGCATTGATGGAGTCATTGTAATCAACTCTTGGGCTGGCATTGCGGTTGGTGAGGAATGAGCGAGTGCGGTTGACAAGTCCTTGGAATGCCTCATTGTCCCGTCTTGGCTGTGTGAAATAGAGATGGGTGAGTTCCATCATCGTCTGTACATCGCCCACAGATGATGAGCATGTGATGCTCTGTCCCCTTGCTCCCACAGAGGGTCTTACCCTCACGATTTTGCCAGTAAGCATTTTTTTCAGCGAGAGTTGGTCGAAATCAGCCACACCCCCTTCTGTCACCGCACTTGAGATGAGCGAGAAATTGGGGATGTCATCATCCGGATAGAGGGATGTACCACCATCCGCCTTGAGAAGCATGGAGACCACATCTTTTTGGAAGTCAGTCTGTCTGAAATAGACTTTCATTCCATTGGAAAGAGTGAGCAATGTGAACCCATTGTTGCCAAAAGGCCGCTCACTGACGATAGTTCCAGGTGTCGGCAGCGAAGCCATGAGATGTTCGGCCATCTGGGCCTCCTGATAGGGTGCATACTGCTGTGACTGAGCGGCTTTGACAATCTGGCGGAGTATATCCGCTGAAGGGAACTCAACCTCTGGTTTGTCGGGACCAAAGAGAGTTAGCACCTGATTCTTGTCGGTGATGAGTTCACCAACCGCCTTGTTCACCTCTTCCAACGTCACCTCACGGTCGAAGCGTTTCATTAGTTCGTAACGGTCATCGGCAGAGATGAGCGGTTCTGCTGAGAGGAAGTTGTTGACACATCTGTTGACAAAAGAGTGGTTGGTGAGGTCGTTTTGCTGTTTCCACTGTCTCTCAGCCGAGGCAAGATACAGTTTCTTGGCCCGTGAGAGTTCTGTCTCCGTGAATCCATGCTGTCTGACCCGCTCGGCGGCACCCAGTGCCGTGATAATTCCCCCAAGGATATTGTCCTGCTTGCAGCCGATACTCATGGAATAGGTCTCCTTGGTGCGGCTCACATAATAGGCACCGCCTCTGCCAGATGCGCTCATGAAGGGAGGCTCCGGCTGTTGGCGTATCTCACTGAACCGGTCGTTGAGCATGGTGGCAATGAGGTCATCCACATAATCCCCTCTCAGATATTCCACGGTGTTTTTCTCGCTGTCAGGGGTGGCATCCCGCTTCATATAGAGATGTGCCAGCACCGTGGGCTGCTCCTTGTCGCGCTCCATGACCACAATCAACGAGTCATTGTCGGGCACAGGATAATAGATGCGCTCCGCACGGTCTTTGGGCAATGGTATGGGACTGAACATTTTCCTAATCTTGCGCTCAACCTTGTCTACATCCACATCACCCACGACAATGACAGCCTGGAGGTCGGGGCGATACCATTTCTGATAATAATCGCGCAAGTCCTTATAAGGGAAATTGTCGACCACATCCATCGAACCGATGGGGAGGCAGTCCTCATATTTCGACCCCTTATACATGGCCGGCATGGCATTTTCCATCATCCTCTGCATGGCCATCCCTGCCCTGCGGTTGCGCCACTCCTCATGGATGACACCACGCTCCTTGTCAATCTCTGCATCCTCGAGGAGGATATAGTGACTCCAGTCGTGGAGCACAAGCAGGCAGGAGTCGAGAATTCCCTCCCGCCTGAGCGGTGCCGAACCAATGTGATAGACCGTCTGGTCGACACTGGTATAGGCATTGAGGTTGGCTCCAAACTTCACGCCAATGGTCTCACACCATGGTACGATTCCCAAACGCTTACCCTTGCCGGGGAAGTTTTTGGTGCCGTTGAATGCCATGTGCTCCAAGAAGTGAGCCAAACCACGCTGACGCGGTTCTTCCAGGATAGAGCCCACCCTCTGTGCGATATAGAAATCAGCCAGTCCGGGTTCTTTGGCGTTATGCCTGATATAATAGGTGAGCCCGTTTTTCAATACACCTTTCCTCACCATGGGGTCCTGAGGCAAAAACTCTTGTGCTGTCGCCGTGATGGCGGCTGTGACACAAAAGAGTAAAATGGATAGTTTTCTCATTGTATTTATTTTAATGTGATGATATCGACTATGTCAACGTATTCTTTCAATCAGACCACAAAATTAGCAATAAAAACAACGACTTGCCAAACCGGTAATGCAAAATACTCACTTTTAGGTATGGGCGTCAACATCCAAAATACTACTTTTTGAGTATTGCCATAAGCATAGGTTTTGTCTACTTTTGCAGCGCTAAACGAAAACGACATATTACTTGATTTCATCCGTCAGACTTGTCTTCTTACTGCTGCTGTTGGCCTGTTTCCCCGACAGGTCTTGGTCGCAGCATGCTATTCTGTCTGGAAAAGTCATTGATGACGAGACCTCCTCACCCATCGAGTTTGCTTCCATCCTCATCAGCGAGAACGGGTTGTGGGCCATCACCGACGAGCGCGGCGCCTTCACCATCAAACTCGTTCCCCATGGCAAAATGACGATGACCGTGCAATGCCTGGGCTATCAGAAACGTAGTTGGCCGATGACCATCTCACGCGATGTGACCAACCTCACGCTGAAACTCAAATCCGAAAACCTGAAACTTGACGAGGTGACCGTTGTAGCCAAGCGGAAGAGCGACGAAGCCACCACCTCTTTTACCATCGACCGAACAACCCTTGACAACCAGCAACTGCTCAACCTGGGCGACATCAGTTCGCTGCTGCCTGGTGGCAAGACAGAGAATTCCACACTGATGTCCGACCCCCGCCTTTCCCTCCGCAGCAGCAGTCAGGAAAAAGGAAATGCCTCGTTTGGCACCGCTGTGGAAGTGGACGGAATAAGGCTGGACAACAATGCTGAGCCCAACGAAACCATGGCATCCTCCACACGCACCATCGGCGCCTCCAACATCGAGAGTGTGGAAATCGTCACCGGAATCCCATCGGTGGAATATGGTGACTTGTCAAATGGTGTGGTGAAGGTGAATACCCGTAAGGGGAAGTCACCCTTTATCATTGAAGGCAAGGTGAACCAGCATACACGCCAGGTGGCACTCAACAAAGGCATCGATATCGGTCATGGCCTTGGTGTGCTCAATACCTCCGTGGAACATGCCCGCTCATTCTCCGACGCTGCCTCACCCCACACCGCTTACCAGCGCAACATCCTCTCGCTGCACTACATGAACGTATTCCTCCGCGAAAGCACACCGCTCACCCTCAACATCGGTCTGAGCGGAAATATCGGAGGTTACAACAGCGAGGCCGACCCCGACGAGGAACTCAATGACTACAGCAAAGTGCGCGACAATGTCATCCGGGGCAACATGAGCCTGCATTGGCTGCCCAACAAGCCTTGGCTCACCAATCTCAGTCTGAGCGGCAGTTTCTCCTATAGCGACAAGAAGACGGAGACCTATGCCAGCAAGAGCAGTGCTTCTACCCAACCGTTCATTCACAGCCGTGAAGAAGGTTACTTTATTGCCCAGGATTACGACCGTCAACCTGACGCCAGCATCATCCTCGGTCCCACCGGCTATTGGTATCAGCGTGGTTTCAACGACTCTCGCCCCATGAGTTGGAGCATCAAAGGAAAGGCCGACCTCACCCGCCGTTTCGGCAAGACACTCAACAAGTTGATGATAGGCATCGATTATCAGGGTAGTCGCAATGCGGGCCGCGGCACCTATTATGAAGATATGCGCCTCGCTCCCACCTGGCGTGAGTACCGCTATGACAAACTGCCCACGATGCACAACATTGCCCTCTATGCAGAAGATAAAATCGTAGTGCCAACCACACGCAACGCGACCTTTGAACTGACTGCCGGTCTCCGCGATGACATCACCCTCATCGAAGGTTCCGACTACGGCACTGTGTCGAGCCTCTCGCCCCGCACCAACGGCCGGTATGTGTTCTGGCGACAGAAACGCAAACGCTGGGTGACCGACCTCAGTATCCATGCAGGATGGGGAAAGAGTGTGAAACTACCATCGTTTCAGGTGCTCTACCCTGTCCCCTCATACTATGACCGTCTGGCTTTCTCCTCAACCAGCACCAATGACAACAAGTCATTCTATGCATACCATACATACCCTACACGCGCACTCTACAATCCTGACCTGCGATGGCAGTACACCAACCAAACTGACATCGGCGTGGAGGCGACAGTGAAGGGCACACGCATCAGCCTCTCTGCTTTTCATCACAAAACCTGCCGCTCCTATATGTCGACAGATGTGTTCACCCCTATGTCCTATCTGTACACACCGCCGTCAGCGCTCAATGGCATCCCCATCGATATCAACAACCGCACCTACTCCATCGACCAACAGAGTGGCATGGTGACGGTCTCTGACGCCAGCGGCATACAAAGGCCGATAGTACTAACTGGCACTGAACGCAAGACCTATGCGGTGAGCAACAAGTATGTGAATGGCACACCCGTCAACCGGTATGGCGTGGAATGGATCATCGACTTCGCCCAGATTCGGGCTTTGCGAACTCAGATACGCATCGACGGCCATCACTATGAATACAAAGGTATCGATGATGTATTATTTGCCGACATCCCATTAGGAGTGAACACCACAATGTCGGGCAACCAGCCCTACGGCTATATAGGCTACTACCGTGGAAGCAATGTGACGAGCACAGGCTACAGTGCCAGCGCTGCCACCAGCAACGGCGCACTCTCACGCCAGACCAATGTCAATGCCACAGTAACCACCCACGTGCCCCGCATTCGCCTGGTGGTGTCGCTCAGGATAGAATACTCGCTGCAAAACTACCGCCGGCCGCTGAGCGAACTGCCCAATGCCACGAGGGGCATATCACTGGCAGAAAAATCCGACCTCTTCGGAAAGCCATACGACGGCCACAGCGAAAACCAATTCCTTGCCCTTTATCCTGAATACTACTCCACATGGGCAGAGCCTGACATGCTCATCCCCTTCGCAGAAAAATTCTCATGGGCAAGAGACAACGACCCAACTCTGTTCAATGATTTGGCCAAACTGATCGTGCGCACCAACTATGCCTACACGATGAACCCCAACCGAATCTCTGACTACTACTCTGCGAACCTCAGTGTGACCAAGGAAATCGGCGACCATGTCAGCATTTCATTCTATGCCAACAATTTCTTCAACAACATGAAGAAGGTACACTCATCTCAGACAGACCTGGAAACCTCCCTGTTCTCCAGCGGCTATATCCCCAGTTACTATTACGGACTCTCACTTCGGCTGAAAATATGAAAAAGAAACTGATGAAACTCTTGCCTTTGCTGGCTGCGATACTGACAATCGGCGCATGCAGTTATGATGAGGATCTGGAGGTGTGCCAAGTGAGCGTAAAATTGGTGTATCCAGAGAACTCCATCAGTCCCTATGCAGGTGCCCGCGTGGAGATGAAAGATGCCAAAGCCTACATTTTCACAGCCAACACCGATGCCTCGGGCATCGCACATTTCACACTGCCTCCAGGCATCTATGAAGCCACAAGCAATGAGCAATATGTGGACTCTACGACCAACACCTGGTGGCGATATATCTTCAACGGTGTGCGCAGCCTCATCATCATCTCACCCGACAGCACCAACCAAGTGGCAGTCGACCTGAAGATGTCGAAAAAGAGAATCGTGCATTAGCCGATAGTTAAGTTTGGATATTTATCATCTCTTAAAATTTTAAACAACATGAAGAAAAAAACATTGATCAGTTATCTGGCTCTGCTGGTGATGATGGTGCTGCCGACAAGCATCCATGCCAGGGAGAGCGCAGAAACAACGCTCTGCATGGTGCTGACTCAGAAAGACGGCACAGTGAGCAAGTTTGCCCTCAAGGAATCGCCTGTGATGACCTATGAGGGAGAGAACATCGTTGTGAATTGCGGCGACCAACAACTGAGCACAGAAATGGCAGGCATCTCAGACATCAAATTTGAGGAGTCGGAGATTGACGGCATTGAGACCATCAGCAACTCCGAACCACAGGCTGCCTTCTCTTTCGGCAAGGCATCGTTCAGCGGCCTGAAAGCCGATGCCATGGTGCACGTCTACACCATCGACGGCAAAATGCTGATAAGCACCCGCGCCAACATCGACGGCGAAGCCCAGATTGACCTCGGCACCCTCTCACGCGGCATCTACATCGTCCGCACTCCATCAAAAAGTTATAAAATCAAGTATTAAACCGTAAGAAAATGAAAAGAACAATACTCTCGCTCCTTGTAGCATCAACCATGGCACTGAGTGCCAATGCCCAGAACTGGAACATGGTCATCACCAAGGCTGATGGCACCACAATCCGTGTGGCAACCGCCGATATCGCCAAAGTCACCTATGTGGATTTACCCGCATATCTTCCCGACCAAAATGCAGACCAGGTGATTATCAAGGAAATCTATAATGGCGGTTGCAAAAACGATGAAGGCAAAAACTTCCAATACGACAAGAGTATCGTGCTATACAACAACTGCAGCCAACAAGCGGTCATCAACAATCTCTGCATCGGTCAGGTGAACCCAGCCAACTCAAACAATAAAAATGAGAACTATGGGGAGGATGGAAAGTTGGTGTATGACAGTGAAGGTTTTCATCCCATATGGCAAGGTTTCTGGTATTATCCCTACTCATTGGTCATCGAACCCTATAGCCAAGTAGTGATCAATGTCAACGGTGCCATCGACAACACCCAGACCGTGACCAACTCAGTCAACTATGCCAACCCCGAGTACTATTGCTTCTACGACCCTGAGAGCGGCATGACCCACACCGGCTATTACCCCACTCCCTCCAGCCTCATTCCCACCACTCACTATTGGAAGTGCAAATTCCTGGGCATGGGCAACGCCTGGGCCTACAGCGTGAGTTCTCCCGCCACCATTCTCTTCCAGGTGCAGGACACGGATGCAGACACCTGGGGCAACGATGCCAACAATATCTGGTATCCCGGCGGCACCGAGTCGGCTGCCATGATTTGCGTGAAAGTGCCCACCGCATGGATTATCGACGGCGTGGAGATCTACAATGCCGGAAAAATGGATGACAACATGAAACGCCTGACAGCAGAAGTAGACGGCGGCTATGTGAAACTGACCAACTATCTGGGACACACCGTCTATCGCAATGTGGACAAGGAAGCCACTGAGGCATTGGCTGAAAATGCAGGCAAATTGGTGTACAATTACGCACTGGGTGTGGACGACAGCACCGACCCCAGCGGGATCGACGCTGAAGCCAGCATGAAAAACGGAGCCCATATCATTTATCAGGACACCAACAACTCATCTGCCGACTTTCACGAGCGCCAGCAGAGTTCGTTAAAATAAGATACCGCTCCCAGCCTCTTCCCTAAAGGGAGGGAAATGGGAACATTCGAAACCAAACAATAATGGAAAGCAGACACAGAATAATTGTCATGAACCAGAGTACTGGATTAGACTGCAGACAGAGACGATGGTCTGCATATTGGCTGTGTCTGCTTTCTTTTTTTGCCATGCCCGGAATAGGGCAAGAGAAAAGCACCATCTCAGTAGAGGACTCTTTGCTGCACCGCAATTATGAATATGTGGAAACAACCACCCCATTGCTCACCAGCCGCAACGGAGCCTTCCTGACCCGCTATTCTGCCGACAACATCAGTGAAGCAAAATTCTCTTTGAGCAAGGGAAAAGGAGGCCTAACCAACTTCTCAGACTCGAAGGATGCCATTCAGATGGGCGCTGAGGTTGCGTCCTACTACCGTATCAGTCCTCGCACCGTGGTATCGGGCAGCGTGAGTTATGAGAATTTCACGGGCAAGGACATGGGCGGCTCAGTATTCATCGTGACCAACCGCAAGCCCTTTGACATTGTGGAAGACTCGCTGACCAACACTGGCAAAAAGCATCTTGACACCTATCACCTGACAGGCGGAGTAGGTGTCGACCTCTGGCGCGGCCTCTCATTGGGTGCCCGTGTTGACTATACCGCAGCCAACTACGCCAAATACAAAGACCTGAGACACAAAAACAAGTTGATGGACATGACGATGACCATCGGAGCGATGTCACCCATAGGCCGTCACCTGACCGTCGGTGCCAACTACTACTACCACCGCAGCACAGAAAGCGTGACTTTCAGCACATATAGCCATGAAGAGAAAGTCTACAAGTCATTGATCAACTATGGTCCCTTCATCGGCCAAGTGGAGCAGTTTGAAGGCAACGGGTTCACGGAGAAAGGCCGTGAAATGCCAATGGTGGACGACAGCAACGGCGCCAGCGTGCAACTTGGTTTCACGGCGGGCGTGCTGACAATCACCAATGAACTGACAATGGCCCACCGCAGCGGATATTACGGCCGCAAGTCTCCCTACACCATCACCTTCTCTCAGCACACCTCCGACATTTATGACAACCACGGGCAACTGCTGCTGAATGAAGCCGACAGAACACATATTTTCGACATGCGACTCAATGCCGAGAATCTGACCAATTATTTTGAGACCTACCGCGAAAAGAGCAATGACAACGGTGCGTACTATTATGAATACTACGATGCCGTGAAGTCCGCCAACAAACTCTGGGTGGATGGTGAGGTGGCTTATACCCTGCATCTCGGCATTGACAGAGAGTTGCCTTCCTGGACCATTAAAACCAGTTATGGGTGGATGCACCGCAAGCAAACCGCCTACCTCTACCCCTATTATCGCCGCCAGCGGCTCAGCAGCCATGAAGTTTCTCTCTCTGTGACTCGCCATCTGATGCTTCGTCACGGTATATTGACGCTAAAGGCAGAGGGAGCATTCAAGAAAGGCCATGGGACTCCTTTTGAGAACCTTACCTTCACCGAACCATCCGACAAGCAGGCTCCTCCTCCCACCATGGAAGCATGGCTTTATCGTGAGCACCAATGGCTCACAGCCGCCCAATACACCATTGGAGGAAACGTGAGATATACCTTTGTGATTCCTCATGTGAATATGGTCTCCTATGCAGAAGTCGCTGCCCACCACCGTAAGGCCAACGAAGAGAACGCTTTCTGCTCAGGACGCGACCACACAGTGCTGTCAATTTCACTTGGATGCCAGTTCTGACCCACAACATGTTGACAGCGTCGGAAATTGGCTGGCGGGCACGTAACTTCAGCAATTCATTAATTTTTATTAAAAAGGGAGGGAAAAGCAACAACTATTGAAGAAAAATCAATAAATTTGTTTTTTCAAATAACGGCATTGCCCTTTTTAACCAAAACCGAGCATTATGAAAAAGTTTTTTCCAGAATCCGAACTGATTATCAACCAAGACGGTTCGTGTTTTCATCTGCATCTCCGTCCCGAACAATTGGCCGACCGCGTCGTCCTTGTCGGTGACCCAGCACGCGTAAACACCGTTGCTGCCCACTTCGACAGTATTGAATGTGAGGTATCGAGCCGCGAGTTCCATACCATCACCGGCACATACAAAGGCAAGCGCATCACCTGCCAGAGCCACGGCATCGGCTGCGACAACATCGACATCGTGATGAACGAACTCGACACCTTGGCCAACATCGACTATGCCACCCGCACCGAGCGCGACGAGCACCGCACGCTGACCTGCGTGCGCATCGGCACCTGCGGAGGTCTCCAGCCCTTCACCCCCACGGGATGCTTTGTGGCCTCTGTGAAGAGCATCGGTTTCGATGGTCTGCTCAACTTTTATGCCGACCGCAACAACGTCTGTGACCTCGAACTGGAGGAAGCATTCAAGAAACACATGGAATGGGACCCCATCAAAGGTGCTCCCTACGTGTCGGTGGCAGATGCTGCGCTCATCGACCAGATTGCCCAAGATGACATGGTGCGCGGCTACACCATCTCCTGCGGAGGATTCTATGGTCCTCAGGGACGTGTGCTCCGCGCGAACATCGCCGATCCCAAGCAGAACGAGAAGGTAGAGTCGTTCGAATACGGCGGCCTGCGCATCTGCAACTTTGAGATGGAATCATCGGCCCTCGCCGGACTTGCCTCGCTCCTCGGACACCGTGCCATGACCTGCTGCATGGTGATTGCCAACCGCTACGCCAAGGAGATGAACACCGAGTACAAGAACTCCATCGACACCCTCATCGCAAAGGTGCTCGACCGCATCTGACCTCATTGATGGACGCAGACAACAGGAATAACCCCACCACACCCGAACAATCAGACTCAGGCTTCCTCTCTGGAGGGAGCCTGTATCTGTCAGCCAACTTTCAAGACGTTGAGTTGGTCCATTCTTCTCCGAATGGCTATTGCAATGTCTATCGCGCTCAGCGCATGGGCAAATGGCATACGCTGAAATGTCTGAAACGGGAATATGCTGACAAACAGGAATACCAAGCCTTGCTGCAAAAGGAATTTGAACTGGGCTACCACCTGGACCATCCCAACATTGCTCACACACTCAGTATGGAAGAGGTGGAGGGACTGGGGAGATGCATCGTGATGGAATATGTGGAGGGCCGTACGCTGCGCAAAGCCATTGAACAAGGTTTGACAAGAGAACAGAGCCTCGACATCGTTCAGCAATTGTGCCTGGCTCTCAACTATATCCACCAACGGCAAATCATCCACCGCGACCTCAAGCCCGAGAACGTGATGCTCACCTTCAATGGCAACCACGTAAAACTGATGGATTTTGGCCTGAGCGATGCCGATGAGTATGCCATCCTGAAACAACCCGCAGGTACCCCACGCTATGCTGCTCCCGAACAACTGAAAGCCGATGGCACCATCAGCCCATGCACCGACCTTTATGCGCTGGGCATCATCATGCAGGAGTTGCCCCATCTGCCCCAGTCGGTGATGCGCATTGCCAAACGGTGCTGCAAGCCCCAACCTGAAAAACGCTATCAGACGGCAGCCCAGGTGGAGGAAGCCATCGCTAAACGCCATCTCCCATTGTGGCGCATCGCATCCGTCTTGTTCCTTGCCACCCTGATGCTGGCGGCCTTGTTCTTCTATTCAAGGAAACCTCAGCATGAGTCTCCCACTCCTCCTATAAGCGCCACGACAGGCAACCCTGAGGTCATTGAGAAACCCGAAGATTCGCTGTCACATCAAATTCTTTCAGAACCAAGCCTGCCGAGAATCACTGCAGAATCGAATCTGCCGCCTATCTCCTCTGAATTAAGTCAGCAAGCCCCCACGACAGATTTTAGTCAAGAAACTCCCGCGTCAAGCAGTCAGAACGAGCAGATTGAACCAGTACGCATGGCCTCATCTGTGTCGCCCGACGTGGCATTTTATCTGTCTCAGACCAACATTCCCAAGGAAGTTCAGCACGAATCGCGTTTTGTCCATTTAGCCGAGTATGCCTACTCCATCACCATGCACTTTCTAAAAAGCCAAAGCATCAACTCCAATGCTGAAGGTGAAGCCTTTACCTATGTACGATCGGAAATCGACAAGACAATGGGGAAGGATAAGCAGACAGCCGACAAATACAATCGCTACCTCGATGTGCTTACGCAAATCATTGCCGACAACTACCGGAAGGAGTATGTGAGAAAGTCGGCCGCCGACAACACCCCCAACCAAGAGGTCCTTAACTACCTCGAAAAGTTTGCCCAAAAATGGGTCTCCATCGATTATGAAATCACAAACTTCGGCAACTATGGGCCTTCCACAACCAACGATGCAGCAATCTTGGCAAAAATGGAGCGAGAAGTGATGCGCGTCGTTGGTACAGATTCCCCCCTCTACTCCACCTATTTGAATCACGCACGCGCCTGTGCCCAAAAATACATGAGCGAGCAGCGTGAGTTCTGGAAACATTCAGGACAATGGAGCGAGTGATGCTGCGTAGCACATTCAGTATTATTATGCAAATACGAAGCGTGCATTCACAACAATAATTTTCATTTTTTTCTCATCCATCTTCAATTATCATTATTATTTCGTATCTTCGCAACGTGAATCTCTAAATGGCATAGTAATGGGAACATATATTAATACAGGGAACGAAGGATTCAAGTCCGCACGCAAGAGAGAATACATCGACAAGTCGGGGCTCATTGCCATCGTCAACGACACTCTTTTCTCTGAATGGCGTTGCAGTTGCGTCACCCGCTGTCGTCGTTTCGGAAAATCTATGGCGGCGAAAATGCTTTGTGCCTACTACGACCAATCCGTCGATTCACACGCATTGTTTGCCGATCTGATGATAGCCAAAGACTCGTCGTTCGAAGAGCATTTGAACAAATACCCTGTCATCTATCTCGACATCACCAACTTCACCACTCGGGATTTGCCACACGACGAATTGGTGCCAACGATACAAAGGGAGATAAGTGCCGAGATGCTGCACACCTACCCCGACGTGAAGGCTGAACCAGGTGATGACCTCATGGCCATATTGATAAAAATCGCCAGCCACTACAACATACGTTTCATCATGATCATTGACGAGTGGGACGCCATCTGCCGTGAAGCCAAGGGAGATACAGCCCTGATGGACCGCTACGTGAACTTGCTGCGGCGCATGTTCAAAGGGAGCAATACGGCACAGGTATTCGCCGGAGTGTATATGACCGGCATCCTTCCCATCAAGAAATACAACACAGAGTCTGCCCTCAACAATTTCATCGAGTATTCGATGTTGGAACCTCGCAAAATGGCTAAGTTTTTTGGCTTTACCAAAGACGAGGTGCGTATGCTGGCCGACCGTCATGGTATGGATTTCGATGATCTGACGAAATGGTATGACGGCTATCAGATAGGCGACCAGGAGTCGATGTTCAACCCCAATTCGGTGATGCAGGCCGTGGACACCGGTCGTTGCCGCAGTTACTGGGCTTCCACCGGTGCCTTCGGATCGGTAAAGGACTACATCCAGATGAATTTCGAAGGGTTGAAGGACGACATTATCCACATGCTGGCTGGTGGTAGGAGTTTTGTAGATTCAACCGGTTTCCAGAACGACATGTCGATTGTCAACACCCGTGATGACGTGCTCACAGTGCTCATCCATCTGGGCTACCTCAGTTTTGACTGGCAAGAGGAGGATTGTTACATCCCCAACCATGAGGTGGCGGGTGAGATGGAGAATGCCGTAAAGGCCACCAACTGGAAACCTCTTGCCGACACCATCAGTCAGTCAAAACGACTCCTTCGTGCCACGCTCGATGGTGACTGCGAGACAGTGGCGCGTATCATCGACACCGCACACGACGAGAACACGAGTATCCTCAGTTACAATAACGAAAACTCCATGGCTTGCGTGCTCACCATCGCGTATATCTATGCCAAAAACGACTACATCATCCACCGAGAGTATGCTTCTGGCAAGGGTTTTGCCGACATTGTACTCATACCGCGCAAGAATGTAGATTCCCCAGCCTTGGTCATCGAATTGAAATACGACAAAGACGCTGACAGCGGCATCGATCAGATCTTGCGGCGCAACTATCCTGCCAAAGTATCAGAATACGCCAATCGTCTGCTTCTCGTTGCCATCAACTATGAAAAAGATACGAAGAAACACGAGGTTCAGGTCATAGTTCATAGTTCATAATTCATAGTTCATAGTTCATAGTTCATAATTCATAGTTGGTATAGCGAATAGGGACGAAGGTGCTGCAACGTTCATTGCAGCACCTCGCGGAAGTATTTCGTAAGTTTGTCGAGGTCATTATACCAGTATGACATGGAAGAGGGATGGTAGCAGCACACAAGGGTAATCTCATGGGGAACTCCAGGCACTTTCATGTGACACACATACCATTCCGTCTCAGGCAGTTTCTCCCGATCAGTCACATAAGGATTGTTCTCCCTGATTTCCTCGATGATGGCCATGCCCCAAGCCACGACCACATGAGGCTGCAGTTCACGGAGTGTCTCGCAGAATGCGTCAAAGTCACGCTGGCTCAGATACTCCTTCTGAGTAAGCACTGTGGGCGAGAAGAACTGCAGGTAGTCTGTAAACGCCATCCGCTGCCACACATCCTCGTTCTTGTCGTCGATGAACTGCTGCATGAAAGCCGCGAAGTTCTGATACGCACGATAGTTCTCCGCTATAGCATTTGAAGGTTCTTCCGACAGCCGCAATCCAGATGCCTTATAGAATGGGCAGATGCGGTCATACTTGCTCGAATCCTTCTTCACAGGACTCGTGCAATCTGCAAAGTAAGGGCACGGCTCCGCACTCTCGGGTCCATGGCTGCAATAAAAACTGGCGCCTAATGCCAGAATCTTTTTGCCACGGATGCCCTTGTTGTACTTAGAACCGATGAAAGGGGTGAAAAAACAGAACCTACTCATTCTTATGTATCAAATATTTACCAAATCTTGAATCTGTTTAATATTAGCTTCCATAACTGTCTTCTGGGTTTTTAGAGAATCTACTCTACTATTGGCTTCAATAAGCTTCTTTTCCTTATCTATTCCCGTTTGACGTATTTCATCTAATTGAGCTTGTAGCGGTAAGAGAAGTTCATCTATGAATGCTTTCTTGACTTCGGAAATCACTTTATCTTTAGAGGAAAGAATTTTACCAAGGTATATATTAGCTTTAAAATTTCCAGACATTTCTGTTATTTTATTATGATATTCACGAGCCTTTTCTCCATGAGTTAGAAAATTAGTAAGTTTTTCTGAAACCCCAAATGTAGCACCCTTTATAAAAGCTTCCCCCATCTCAAAGACAATATCAAACCAGCCACATTCTACAGATTCTTTATCATCTGTAAAAGTAAAAAGAGTATCATCATCATTATCAAACGAAAATTTGCTGCTAACATTTTTAACAAATAATCTTGGATCAAAGTCTGGAGCTGATAGTCTCCCTAACTGCTCTTCTGCATCTGAGAAAAAACTATCAAGTGTGTGTTTCACCTTCAATTTGGCATCCCTTGAAATATCTTTACATCTCCGCTTCATTATTCTAGTAATCAAGACATTAAGTTCCTTATTCAGGTCGGAAATTAAATCTTCCTCGCTACTAAATTTCCCCCATGCATCTACTATTTTATCTAGTTTCCTACAAGTAGTGTCCACAGAGTCTTCGATGTCTTCACTACCGCGACGGACTATCTCATTTAAAGTATCATCCAAATCAACACCCAAATTGTCAATCTTCTTGCCTAGCCTGCGCGTGACTTTTGCTAACTTTATCTCGCGTTCTTCTAATTCATCGTCAGGAATTTGAAGAAGTTCTATCTCATTTTGTGTCGCAAACAGTTCTTCGTCACATTTAGCCTTTAGACTATTACCCCGAGCTATAATTGCATTTAAAGGTTTCTTGAAAAGAATGATATTTTTCTCTTTCTCTATCACTTGACGTATAGCAGAAATAAGATCATCAAGATGGCTTTTCTTACGCATCTCTCTTTGGTTTGAGATTTCGAAAATGTCACAAGCCCTTTTCCACGCATGAGAATAACTATCACTCTTATCTATCTTTTCTGAAGATAATTCGGAAAGAAGTGCCATTTCTGCAGATAAAGGTATAGGTTCTGAGTCACGTAGGATGTCATTAAGTTGTTCATCGCCCATTATCCTACTTGCTTTCATTATCTCATTTTTCACGTAAGCACGAATTTCTTCTTCTGTTTCTCCATTTTCATATGGTATGTCATACTTGTTAATCCCAAGTAAAACCTTTCCTATGCCACACTCCCCAACATTTTTGAATAGAATGCCTCTGTCTGTGGCATCAAAAGGGCGACCTGCATATAACATCAGCAATACAACATCTGCTTTCTTAAGAAAAGATTTGGTTCTTTCTTCACGAGAAACGATAGGGTCATTAAATCCTGGAGTATCAACAATGTTCACCCCCTTCAAATATTCTTTGGGATAATAGATGGTAACTGACTTTGTGATGGACACATACTTGCCATCTGCCCCAACATAATCTACAAGGTGATCTATTGTATCGGACTGATTCTTACCTAATAGAAGAATAAGCGAATCTCCCAATCTTGAAGATTTTTCCACCAATTCTTTTGCAGCTTGGATTTTCGATTTCATCAGATCATCTGTAGTTGTTTCTATAGGAAGCTTTGCTGTCCTTTGCTGTTCAACCCATTCTTCCCCTGTGTAGAACTCAGCTACAATCTTCTTTTCTGGACCATAGGTTATAACGGAAAGGGCGGCAGTCATAGGTGTCGTTGCTGCGGGAAGGATATCATCTTCAAATACAAATGCATTTAAGAAAGTTGATTTACCTGCTTTCATTTGACCAATGACACCAATTGTCAAAACATCATTTTCAATTTTCGATAGATATCCGTTCTTTTCTTTCTCATCAATCCATCCAAATTCTTCTGCTTTCGAAAGGATTGAGTACATCTTTTGTTTTTTCTTTTGCAGTTCTTCAAAAATGTTCTGTTCCATATTATTCTTTATTTAGTTTATTGATATATTTTTTTAAGGAGGTTATACACTCTTCCATCTTCTGGCAATCTGACAAAGATTCCTGGTAATTGCGCCAAGCATCTTGACATTCTTGTTGAGTCTCCATCTGTTCATTATATAATGTGCATAGTGCATTCATCCGATCGTTACATATTCTGTCAAGGGTATCAACTAGATTATTATACTCATCGACATCCATTTCATATCGACCACTTTTGTACCAATGTTTTTCCCAACGAGGTATGTCAACAGCAATTTCACAGTCTTTATTTGTATCTTCAATTGCCTTATTGTATTTATCGACAAGCTTATTGGCCTTTTTTACGTATTTGTCAAAGTTGGTTTTTTCTTTCTTTGTTTTATTTAGTAAAACAGTTTGGGTAGCATCAAGCCTATGTAATAACCTTTGAGGGTATTCTGTCTCTTGAGAGGTACTTGTAATACTCAAAATTGGATCCATGATTGCTTTCAGAGGGGCTTTTCCTGAAAATCGGATAAATTTCTCAACTTTCAATCCTTCTCGCAGGAAAGTATTCTTAATCAGTTTTTCAACGCTATCTACGTCTGAATCAGCCTTGGTGTCCACCTTGTTTATGACAACATATAAAGGTTTGTGAAGATTATTTTTTATCAAATCAACAGAAGACTTGTTGACAGTACCTGCATTAACATCAAACACCCAAAACAATGCATCACATTCATTGATGACTTCAAGTGTACGTTCTCCATCCTCTTTGTCATTTGAATTAAAGCCTGGTGTATCAAGAATACTGAAATTGTTAAGATTTTCGTTCTTGTAAGACATAACAAAGTATTGAATAAGGTTGGACACGCCACCCACTTGGTCAAGTACTTCTTTTGTCACTCTGTTGAATAGGTCGGCTTCTATTTTCTTTAACTTATTGTCTTGAGTAAAGAAACGATAATCAGTCTTTATTCCGCCAGAAATATAAGTCGGTATGGCAGTGGTTGCCTTTGTACTAACAGGCAGTCTTTGAACATTAGGGTCATCTTGTGATAAAATTCTATTAACGATAGATGTTTTTCCAGCAGAAAATTCGCCAACAAAAGCAATTGCCACTTTTCCCGCTATCCAACTCTTCTTCTGTACTGCTTCCCATCGTTTAAGCTCATCTTCAAAAAGAGAATCATCTGTCGGCTTATAATCATTCACAGACTTTAAGGTGTCGTATAAATCTCCTTGGACAAAATTACTCAATGCTTCTACTTTTTTATACATTTTAGTAGTTATTGAATCACTGAATTCTGGAGCAGAAAGAATTGATTGCACAAAGGCCAACGCCTCCATTTTCAATGTCAATTCTTCTGATTTTTGTTTAAGTTCTTCGCTCAAACTATTAACTTCTTCTTTGGTTGCCTTAAACTCTTTTTCCAATGTCCTTTTCTCATCTTGCAATTCAGTCAACTCTGCTGTCCTTTTTTTGAGTTTCTTTTCAATTTCATCTATGTCCTCTTCGTTTTCTTCTATCTCATCTTCCAACTGCTTGATCTTTTTCTTTAATTTGTCTGTTTCTTCCAATTTAGCAATAACTTCTGTATCCACTTTACCTTCCGAAGAAAGATTCTTCAATTGTCCGCTTAATTCATTTGACTTAGCACGAGCCTCTTCAAGCAGAGAATTCATTCTTTCCTTCTGCCTGCTTAGGTCTTCCACCTTCTTTTGAAGTTCTTCTACTTCGTGATTATCAAATGGCGTTTCTAAAACTTCATTCTTCTTTTGGGTTAAGAAGTATGTTGCGGCAGCACTTATTAGTGCTGCCACAACAATTAGCACAACAAATAAGGTTTCCATTTTTATTTACTCTTAAGTTGAGCGATCTCGATTTCATAACTTTCGCAGGCGGTCTTGAATTCCTGTACCTTGCGCATTAGTTCGTCATTCTGCTGCTGGAGTTTTTTAATTTTTCGTTTCGCATCATCAAGTTCATCTGACAAATCGTCAGAATCATCATCTTTCTCTCTGAGTTTGTTTGACATTTTCTGTTTTTCTGCCAATAAATCCTCCACTTTACGATCTGCATCACGTAACCTATCACGCAGTTTTTCATTTTCTGCGTATAACTGGTCCAATTCGTTTTTTTGATTACTAGCTTTGACTGCATCACCACTTAAATAATCCTTTGCAGCCACTGCACCAGCGCCTACAACTACACCTGTAATAAAACTAATCATATCTATTTCATTTATACGGTTAATAATTCATTTTTATAGTCTCTTAGGATTTCAAGGCGTTGATTGAATGCATGACGCTCATCTTTAAGCTGTTGTCTTAGCATCTCTAGGGCAGATTTCTTTTCAGTTAAAGTAACATGTGCTTCTTGATGCAAAGCTTCAGAAATAGCATTGACAACAGTTGTGCTATTATCATTCATTGCCAATCTGAATTGAGGCATGAGTGTATCATCAATGTACATCCGAATAGCACGTCGACGCTGTGGTTTTCCCCATGTCTTATCAGTTACAAAACCAACAAGACCTTCAACAAACCCTTTTTTCTGTCCCATTTTCTGACCTGCCTTTTGGCTCATAGATTCTATATCCTCATACTGTTCTGAAGCCTTCCCTACAAACGTAACTGCTTTCTGTACGCGGCTAATATGCTTTTGATTAGATACTATACTGCCTACGTCTGTTGCTATATCTACTGCTTCAACTACAGTTCCGAGTTCAAGTGCCGTTGTTGCTGCTGTTGTTGCTCCAGCTGCACCTACAGTCCCTGCTGTTCCCGCAGCCCCCGCTGTTCCCGCAGCTCCTGCCGTTCCCGCTGTTGCTGCGGCTCCCGCAGCCCCCGCTGTTCCCGCAGCTCCTGCCGTTCCCGCTGTTGCTGCGGCTCCCGCAGCTGCTGCAGCAACAACAACAGCAGCTGCTGCAGCAGCAACTTTCACGCCTACGGAGATTATACCATCCTTCTCATGACCTATAGAATTCAGGTCAAGATTGTATGAAAGGGTTCCTGTTGAGAGAGATGATAAATCTAGGTTCTGAAGCGACTGGAGATTAATTTCTTCTAATGAATTTTGTCGTTCATTAGCTTTTTCTGATAATGCCAAACGGATTTTATTGCGGAAATCATTTATGTAAATACTTGCAAGAGAATTGATTGAAGTAGCCACCTCTCCATCGTAATTATCACTTTTGCCTGCTACGATAGAATCCATCTTTTCAAAAACAGAATCCTCAAATTGTCGACAGATTTTTCGTTCTATGTCTCCTATATCAACCCGTGAGGAAGAAATAAGATCATCTATCATGTAGTTAATTTTCTTCAGTTCTACTTCTTTCTTCGATATGGATTCTTTCAATTCCTCATCTGATGAAGAAGCCGCTAACATATTATCTATGTGCTCTATCATGGCAGAGATAATGCATTTCACTCTTTGAGAATTAACAGCCTTGAGAATAGTTGCTTTCTCTGACTGAATTGAATTAAGAAGCTTATACAAATCGTCCAACTGATTCTGTTTCGCAGAAACACATACCACTTGTTCTAATGGTATATTACAATTATCTGCAATGTACTTCTTCTGACTCTCAACATCAGAAGGTGATTTTGTATCACACTGAGTCAAAATTAAGAAGACAGGTCGCTTAGCTAACGACATGGTTTGAACAAAATCAGTAAGCGATTTTGTTACAGACTGATTGACATCTACAGTCAATAATACAGCATCTGCTTTGGGCAGGAAGTCAACAAGGGTTTGCTTATGACGTGGGTCAGAAGATGATAGTCCCGGAGTGTCAACTATTATTATACCAGAAGGAATCCTTTTGGAGGTGTCAAAAACATTCACTACCAAAGAATCTGCTATCTCGTCATTAACAAGAGACGTCAAATCTTCTATCTTTGTTTTGTTGCCATTCTCATTAATGATCTCAGCATAACATTTTTCACAGCCAAAATGAATTTCATAAATAGTAGCTGTTGTTGGTTTACTTGCCGTTTCCAATTTTTTAGAATCAGTAAGAGCGTTAATAAGTGTTGTCTTTCCAGCACTGAATTCACCTATTAAAGGGAGGATCAGTTCACTGTTATTGTCAGCTGAACGTTGTTTGATATAACACAGCTGAGCTGCTTCACTCAGCATATTGATATCTTGAGCGATTTCTATAAGTCTATCTATATCCATATTACTTGTTTTTATTGTTTGATTCCATTTATTCATGACATTATACAGTATACTCAAAGTTAGAAACATCTACCTTTGTTTTCATATTAATTTAGCAATATTTACTATTAGTATTTGGTCGATTATTCATCTCCTCACCCAACTTCTCCCCTCATTTCTCGAATAGTACAACCCCTTGCTGGTGTTGACCAAAAGTTCGTTGCCATTCTGTATAAGGGAAAGGAAATCGCCGAAAGAGGAGGTATTGGTGCAACGGGGCGAGAAAGACCGCCCTTGGTTCTGAGAGGCATACAATCCTTTGCTGGTACAGGCAAGGATTTCGCGGCCATACGGCAGCAGGCTGATGAAAGTTCCATACGAAGTGGAGTCGCTACAGCGAGGCATCCACGAACGTCCACTATTCTGTGAAAACTCAATGGTGTTCTTTGTCGTGTTAACCCGCAATAGTTCGTTCCCAGTATTGATAGACTGTGACGAACTGTTTTGGTTTTGAGCACTGACATTCATCATCATGAGTATGATTTATATGAGAATTAGAATTCTTCGTTAAATATTCAGAGGTGCATTTACTATAACATGCGATCCAATATAGTTGCTTTCCTTGTATTTCCACTCCCACACTTATGGCAATGCGGCAAGTTGATACCTGCCTTCACTCCACCTTCGGTGTAGATGGCTTCGAAGGTTTCTCCACAGTCCTTGCACTTGAATGTTGTTTTTCCTATTTTTGTAAGCATGATGTCGTCTTCCTGTTTTTAGTTATTCCCGCCAAAGTGGGGTGCCGTCGTTGTGCGTAAACACTTTTACAAGGGCGTCCATGCCTTCCTGGTAATTTGCTTCTTTTGCACGGCGGAATGCGGCTTGTGGCACTCCACGCGAATTTCCGTAGGGATACTGCAAACCAGGATTGTTCTTGTTTATCCAATCGGTCAGTTCGTCAGAGGTCATCGTCATACCCTGTCGCGTCAGAGAGACAGCGAGTTGGATAACACCTTCATAAATTTTTTCTAAGTCTCCTTTGTAGGTCATATTGGATTTAAGTTTTTAGTTCTTACATAAACAGAGGCGCAGACTCCGTCGATATTCTTCAACGGAGGTCCTGAGAAAACCTTGAAGGTGGAATATGACAGAAGTCCGCGCCAATAGCAGCGCGGAAACAACTGCACTACATTCCCCACCTTCAATATAGGCCTTGCAGCCAAGAATTTCTCAGGTTCCCGTTGGGTGAGAATGAAGCACGTGCTTCGCTTTTCAGTATGTCTGTTGGATGATGGCAAAGCCATATCCGACCACAAAGATAAAGAATCTTTTTGAAAAGACAATACTTTGAAGCGAAAAAGTTGTCGGACTTCCGTCAAAATTTCACTGTGTTACTGTCTGACCGTAGTTTTGATAACCAAGGAACCCGTATTTATTACCATTGGAGTTAATCGACCTATTATTCCAATCTATTTGCTCTTCATTGAGGCTGCTACGGATAGGCATTTCCTTGTAGCGGTAGGGCTGAGCAAATAGACTGTTGATTGCTTTCAGCAGTTGTGACCCCACCTGGAAATCGTCAACACCCAGCGTGCCTTGGTCGCCGGTGGCTTCGTTCAAAAGATAGCTTTTCAGCAATTTGCCATGGTCATACCGCAAACATTTGACATACTGCTCTGAAGGTCGGTTGAGTTTGTGTGTCCATAAACCATTAGGCAGATGATTTTCATCGAACTCGTAAGAGAAGATATTCATGTCGATAATCAACTTGTCTGCCTTATCTGTCAGATAGCCCTCATGGAACTGTAAGGTATACTTCTTGGTAGTTGTTTTGCCATCTTCCGTTTCTTGCCAAGAATAGTTCATCGGACCGTCAAGTAAGCCATTCTTATAGTTGATCGTAATCTTTGCTATCACTTTATTCCCATACATTGAGCCATTGAAAGAGAGCGTCCACAAGCCCTCCAACTTATCATCTTTGTACTGACCTGTCTCCGTGTAGGTAGAGCCTCCATTGCGCTTGTCGGTTTTCTTATAAGTGTAAGCGCCGTCGAACATACGCCGGCCATCTTCGTCCTCGTAATAAGAATAGGTGGCAGTACCTCCGTTTTCATAACCAAACGCGCCAGAGTAAGTTTTGTGCTCCTGAGCTTTTACATTCATCACTATAGCCAGCATCAGCGTAGCCATTAAGAGTCGCTTTGTTTTCATACTATTATATTTCATTTGATTATTATATTGTGTAACTTACTTTTTGTTAATCATAGCAAAATTACGAAAGATTTTCTGTCGTAAGGTGCAATGGGATGGTTCATATTTGGTTCATTTCTCTTCTATTCATTATGATATCGGGAAAGATAATAAAAAATATCTTTTTTATTTTGCATTGCATTCGGCTTTCACTATCTTTGACTTTGTCGAAAATAGGATGCGCCTCAGCAGTGCAAAAACAAAAAAATGTCTTTTTTATTTTGCGTTGCATTCGGCTTTCACTATCTTTGCGGAAGATATGCAACAAGACAAAGAAAAACAACTCACAGCACTTCTCATTGCCGACGTAGAAAGGTATATGGGCAGGGAACTGAAGTCTCCCAACGACTTCCAGCGCCTCATTGACATCCTTCCTAAAGATGAGAAACTGAGCGTAAGTACGCTGAAACGCCTGTGGCAGTATGTGCCCAATGAACACAAGACCAGAGAAGCGACACTCAACATATTGTCAAAACTTTTGGGATATAAGAATTGGCTGGACTATGGCATGGCGCATGCCATCATCCAGGAGTCAGACTTTCTGACGGGCATCAATACCCAACGGAATATTGCCGTAGGATCGGTCATCATGTTGCAATGGGAGCCCGACCGCGAGTGCCTGATCAAAAAGACTGAAAGCGGTCGTTTTTTGGTAACAGAGGCTAAAAACACCAAACTGCAGGTGGGTGACGAATTCTACACTGCATGGTTGGAAAAAGGGAAGCCGCTCCTTGCGACGCAATTCACAAGAAACAAGATACCACAACCAGACTATATTGCCGGCAGACGGAACGGACTCACATCTATAATTTTATACAATGTTCCCGACAGCCCGACAATAGATCCAACATCCCCGAAAATATCATGACCCGTACAGATACCATCTGCGCTCCCGCAACCTCTGCAGGTGGCGCCCTCAGCATCATCCGCGTCAGCGGCCCAGATGCTTTTCCCGCCGTCAGTGCCATCTGCTCTGTTTGCTGCAGAAATGTCGCAGCCAACACCATCCACTATACCCACATCACTGACGGCTCCGAGGTCATCGATGAAGCGATGGTCAGCATTTTCCGCGCCCCACACTCCTACACAGGTGAGGACAGCGTGGAAGTGAGTTGTCATGGATCCTCCTACATACAGCATCGTGTGCTCGAACTTCTGATGCAACATGGATGTCGCATGGCTCGACCCGGCGAGTTTACCCAGCGCGCCTACCTAAACGGGAAGATGGATCTCTCGCAAGCCGAGGCCGTGGCCGACCTCATCGCCAGCACCAACCGCGCCACCCACCGACTGGCGATGAGTCAACTACGCGGTCATTTCTCCTCTGCCCTGAAGACCCTCCGCGACCAGTTGCTCCACCTTACCTCCCTCCTCGAACTCGAACTCGATTTTTCCGACCACGAGGACCTCGAGTTTGCCGACCGCACGGAGTTGCTGCAACTGACACAACGCATAGATGCCCACATACAGAAGTTGGCCGACTCGTTCCAGAAAGGCAACGCCATCAAGCAGGGTATCCCCGTCGCCATCATCGGCAAGACCAATGTGGGCAAGAGTACCTTGCTCAACCGACTGCTCCATGATGACAAGGCCATTGTGAGCGACATTCATGGCACCACCCGCGATGTGATAGAAGACACCATCAATCTCGGTGGTGTCACCTTCCGCTTCATCGATACCGCAGGCATCCGCGACACCAAAGACGCTATCGAGCAACTGGGTATTGAGCGTACATACCAGAAACTTGACGAAGCAGCCATCGTGCTGTGGCTCACTGACGCACCACCTACAGAAGAGGAGTTGGATGATATCCTGAAACGGACGGAAGGCAAGAAACTGATTGCCGTGGTGAACAAGATTGACCTTCATGACGGCACCTCTTTTCAGTCCTTCTCCCTTCTCTCTTCGTCCGGACAAAGCACTGTTGAGGACATACCTGTGGTGGAAATCAGCGCCAAGCACAATCTGCACCTGGATGTTTTGCAGGATGCCATTTTTGAAGCAGCAGATATCCCCAGCATCACCCAAAATGATGTTATGGTCACCACCCTCCGCCATTATGAGGCACTCACCAAAGCCCATGAAGACATCCTTCGTGTGAAAGAAGGGCTCAGCACAGGTCTCAGCGGCGACCTATTGAGCGAAGACCTCCGTGCCTGCATCGACCACCTCGCCGAGATTGTTGGCGGTGCCATCACTCCCGGCGAAACACTCGAGAACATCTTCTCACATTTCTGCGTGGGCAAGTAAAGCCTTATAAACAACTCTGAACAACTTGGAATAATTTGTAGTAAGTCCCTTATTTTGAGGGACTTTTTGTTATTTAACACTTCAAGTTGGTTTTTTGTTACTTTGAGTTATTCGAGTTATTTTTGTACCGTATTTCTACCGCGAGTGTAAAACGGGTCAGCCTTTTCACACCAAAATGACATAATGGACACCAGCTTGGGACATGGTGGGAATAGGTCAAAATGACATTGAAGGTACAAGCTGGGACACCATGGGGCGTGGTGGGACACTGTGGGACACTTTCGGCGAGATAAATTCACTAACGTCTGCAACAAATATGGAAATTAAGAAACGCTGTAAGTACTGTGGGAGGTCCTTTATTGCACATAAGATGACCACTCTGTATTGCTCACCTTCGTGCAATAACAAGGACTATAAACGAAACATCCGGCAGAAACAGATTGCCGAGTTTATGGAGGGACAAAAGAAGAATGTTCCCCCAGTAGATAATCTTGGAAACAAAGCTTTCCTCACTCCTACTGAAGGCGCACAGCTCTTGGGTATTAGCAGAGCTACATTTTACCGTTATATGCGTGATGGTATTATCAAAGCAGTCCAACTACGTGGCAAGACAATCGTCAGACGCAAAGATATTGAAAACCTATTCGACCACCCGGCTTCTTATCAGCCCCATTCTGATAAGAAGCAAAAGAAGCGAGAATACTACACTATTCGTCAAATCTCGGAAAAGTTCAAGGTTACAAAGAAAGCCATACTCCATCGATGTGAGAAATACAATATCAAGAAAGTATATCAGGGACGTAACTGCTTCTTTGACCGGTCACAGGTCGATGTCCACTTTGCTGAACTCATTGCTGAGTTTGATCTAAGAGACTATTATACCATCCAGCAATTGGAAGAAAAATACATGATGAGTCATAATGCTGTCCTCTCCTTTGTGCAAAGGAACAAGATTCCGCGTATTACCCAAGGGAAAACTGTCTATTACTCCAGGGCGCATATAGACACTTTGAAAGGTGAAAGGGAATCTGTTGACCCAAACTACTACACCTATGCAGAAATCATGGAGAAATACCATTTCAGCAAAGACCAGGTGTCATACTACATCCATAACTATGAGATAGACAGCCATAAACAGGGAAGGTTTACGGTTGTCAACAGGAAGGAGTTCGACCGAATCATCAAGGAGCGCATGCAAACAAATTCTCTTGCCAAAGAGCAGGAACGAAAGGCAAAACAGCCAAAAATAAATACGATTCCTGAAGGGTATATCACAGTAGCACAGATAGCAGAGAAATATGGTGTTACGCCTAAGCATGTCCAGGCAAAGACTCGTGAGGCAAAAACACCCAAAATCACCATCAAGCACTTCAACTATTACAATGAGGCTGCTATCGAACAACTGTTCAACAAAGACCCGGAAAAGTTCGAGGTGCCCGAAGACTATATCACGGCACAAGAAATCGCCAGAAGATACAAAGTAACCGTTCATCATGTGCATGGTCGTACCAGGGAAGCCAAGGTTCCGAAGATAACGATAAAGAACATCAACTTCTATGAACTGAAAACAGTCGAAGCCTTGTTCTCAAAGAATCTGCCCAAAGTGCAACCAAATGAAAACGAGGCTGAGGAATGGATAACAGGCGAACAAATCGAGGATATGATGGGCATCTCCATCAGCGCAAGGCGTACCTTTGTCTCACGTCACAAGATACCATCTAAAAAGGAATATGGAATAACGTATTACCTGCGTTCTGCCATAGAAGAGACCAATAATGTCATGGCCAAGTACGGAGACTTGTACTTTACAGTGGAACAGATCTGCGAGAAATTCAAGATGTCAAGAGACAAGGTATATGGTATGCTTAGATACAGTAATGTACGGAAAATACATGAAGGGAAATATGCCCTTTTCCTCAAAGAGGATATCATAAAGATCATCTACGAACGCCAGTCCTCTTGATAATCTCACTTATAGCGGCTTATTTTAGCATTACCACCAATTAAAATGAAATGATTGCTGTCAGCATCAAATAAGTAAAGACATTTGCAACCAAATTAAATACACAAGATTATGCAGTATTGTAAATCTATCAAAGTACGGGCACGTGCCATCAAAGGAGGCATGTTGTCCTTGTACCTGGATTATTATCCAGGGTATCGAGACAAATTCACGATGAAAACCATTCGCCGTGAATCACTTGGCATCTACATCTACGAGAATCCTCAAACCAGGCACGACAAAGAATACAACAAAGCGATGAGAGAGAAAGCTGAAGCCATTCGCTGCCGTCGTTTTGAGTCAGCTGTAAATGGTCGGTATGATTTCTTTGACAAATACAATGGGGATTTCCTCGATTATTTCAATCAGGTTCTTCAGAACAAAGACCCGAAGTGGAAGTTTGTCTATGAGCATTTCTATCAATTCATTGGTGGCAGATGCCGATGTGAAGAAGTTGATATTGACCTTTGTAACAAGTTCCGTGATTATCTGATGACTGCAAAAAACCTACGCAACGGCAAACCAATGGCCATCAACTCTGTCGCTGGCTATTGGTCAACATTCCGTGCTTTCTTGAACATTGCCTATCGAAACAAGATTATTCGCACTGACATCAATGACTTTCTTGATAAAATCAAGACTGTTCCCGTTCATAAGCAAAGCCTGTCACTGAAAGAACTTAGGAAACTCTATCAGACTCCTTGTGACATCGCTGTGTTGAAAAAAGCATCCATATTTGCCTGTCTGACCGGGATGCGTCGCAGTGACATCATTAATCTCAGATGGGAAGACATCAAAGAATATTCAGATGGCGGCAAGTATGTTGAATTCTATGCCCAGAAGACAAAGGCTCGCAACATCATCCCTATCAGCAAAGAAGCATACGAACTTATTTCTGATGGACGAAGAAGAATAACTGGTCCGGTATTTGAAGGATTTGAGATTGACATGGCACAAAAGCCTCTAAAAGCATGGCTGAAGAAAGCAGGTATCAAGAAGCGAATTACATTTCATTCATTCCGCCACACATTCGCCTCTCTTCAAGTGGAACTTGGTACAGATCTCTACACCGTCCAACAACTTCTTGCACATAGGAGCGTCACTACCACCCAAATATACGCCTGTCACGCCGACCCGAAACGACGGGAAGCTGCATCGAGAATATCATCTGCAATTCTTAATGATGATAAGAAAGGAAAGAGCACACGGAAGAAAACGAAAAGGTCAGTATAATAACCGAAATAGTTCCTCAAAATATTGAGAGATTTTGAAAACTAACAAAAATACGTAATTTCCTAAAATATATTGAAATATTTGATATTATTTAAGAATTATTCCGTAACTTTGCGCTCAAAATATTGATATAACAATAACAATTATGAGTAATAAGGTTACGGGATTTTTCTTTGTTCTTATTGGCTGCATCGTAATAGGAATATACATATCCGACCTTTATGGTTGGATAGACCAAACTGAATGGTTTGTGATTTCATCTGACTATATTAGCCGACTGTATGAATATGTCAAAGACTATATCCCCATATTCCTACTTTTACTTGGACTATTTGTCCTGATAAGGATGATAATCATCAGTTTTACTATGGGTAAGAACAAAATGACCTTCAAACCAAAACCACAACAACAGCTACATCCAGCAGACACTGCTATAGGCAGAGCAACTGATGACGCGCCCATTTCAAATGAAAAAGACAAAAATGATATCATCAGAGAGCTGCATCAACAACAAATCATCAAACGAAGACAGCAGGTTATGGAATGTGTCATAGATTATGTGGAGTTGACAATGGCTCCATATATGATTACAGATGAACTCCATACCCTTTGTGACAACATTAAAAACTGGGACGTGTCAAAAGAGTTTGCCCTCTCTCCCACCATCACAAACGGCCAACTGTCAACACTTGACCTCAGACACCTTGCATGGAACATAGGAGAACGCTTCAAGTGGAATGGTGAGGAGCGGGCAACATTCATCAAACGCACATTCCCCTATGAGTTCCGTGATCTTGAAATCAAATCCATCCGCCGGAATTTGCGTCAACAAGGATCTTGTGCCATTCCGTTAGACATCCCTGAAAAGGGAGATTATAAGTTTCACATCTCTTCAGAACAATTGTTATAGATTCTTTTCTACCCTTTCTTCTACTTATTCCGACTTATTCCAAACTTAACTCACGCTGACAAGTGTCATTAATGAATCAGTCTGTTTCTTTGCGCTCGAAATACAAACAACTTCAAATATATTATGCAAGAACAGATGACATTCAACGACCTTCCAGGAATGGTCTCCCAGATTCTCAACAAAGTTGAGCGACTTGAACGTGTGATAGAAACCATCAGAGAACACGTTGGGAAAAATTCTTCATCTTCAACGGAACATATCCCCATGACCATTGACGAGGCATGTGAATTCCTGAAGATGAAGAAATCGACAATGTACTACCACGTAGAACGAGGAAACATCACGGCCACAAGGCGTGGCAAGAACTACATCTTCTTCAAAGACGAATTATTGCGCTGGCTCGAATCTGGAAGGACCAACCAAGTCAGTTTGACTTATGAAGAGAAAAACGCTGCCCGTATGGCTTCTCATAAACGGAAGCCGTCTCATCCATCCTTCAAATAATTCCCACCCTGATGCGCCAATGGCATTGAGCTTTCCGAATCTTTACTTGCTCTCCATCGCCCTGTTGGAGTCATCGAGAAACTCTGTAATGTATGTCCGGGAGAAGGCAAGTCTGTTCAGACACGCCTTCTCTTTTTCCGTCCATATATCACGGAGTTCCTTTTTCGACGACACCCACAAGTCACCGCAAACAAGTTGCTATGTCAAGCAGGTAGATTCGCCGCAGTACCATTGACAGCATCACCCACCCTGTTTCTTCTTTTTTCCATCACAAGATGGCAATTTATTATTGTAGCGATGTAGCGAAGTACTTTCAATAGTTGTTATAGTCTGAATATCAATTGTTTGCTTTCGCTACCCACTGTATCTTTGGCAATTTTTCGCTACAATAAAACATCGTTTAGTGATGATAAAAAAAATTGGTACGATTGTCTTTATGAATCGTACCAACTTATAATTTCACCATCACAAAGTAGGAATTCAAAATTAGTATTACATATCCGCAGCAGAAGTAAAAGTTGCTACATACAAGAGGTCATCTACAATAATCTCTGTAGCGGAAATCCAGCCGAAATAGTCCAAATAGGGATATTCACCAAAGACATACGACAATTTGGAGACCATTTGTCGGACGCCATCTTCACTCTGCGAATAGGAAATCCCATTGTCATCGACCACAAGGGCGTTATAACTATACTCACCCGAGTCATTTCTTGACAACACAATTTGTTGGCCATCATACATATAGACCTTTTCTTCGCCTATCGTTATCTCTGCGATTGTTTCCCCCGATATACTGATTGAGGATGAAGGCAAGAAATTGTCATCAACCTCAGTAACCAGAGTGACGTCATCACTTGATAGACGCAAAGTTCTCACTGTGATGGATTTAACATACTCGTTAGGAGTAACAGGCTTGAAGGAATACACCTTACCCAGTTCCCAACCTGATGGCATCTGTCTATAGACGTTGACCTTGCGCACGGCTTTTTTGAAAGCCGCACTTGAGATGTATTCTGCCGGAACCATATCTTGTGCAGGAGGATAGTACTTATGGAAAGCCCCTCTCCCCAAAACGATGGATTCAGCCACATCAACACAGTGAAATATTAACTGGTTGTCTTCACCTGCTATAACCACATGCCCAGCATCAATGGTGGACTTTACTTTGGATTTAAGCGATTGCTGGCTAAAGGTTTTGAGATTGGTGACAAAAACGTACCCTACATCAAATGCTTGATGCGTCTGTGCAGAAAGAATGGTCCATTCCATCATGGCGACAGCAAGAAAAACAAGTATTCTTTTCATTGAATTGTCAGTTTTACAATAGGTTTAACACTCGTGATGAGAACAGAGCAGGCATGATGATTTGCCCAAACAATTTCTTGTCACGATGCAAAAATATAGAATTATTCTTGCTTTCGGCCTTTTTCACAACATTTTTCACAAAATTGTGCAGTATATCCCATATATTTGGATTCTAAATAGACTTGTTGTAATTTACCAAAAAGGAGCATAGCGGGCTACGTGACTGATGAGTGGATTCAAAACAGCCAAAAAGATAAGGTTCCTACTTCACTTTATAAAGACAATCGTACCAAGTTATTTTTTATCATCACTTAAGAACAAAAAAACAGGAGCTACCTACCAAAGGCCACTCCTGCTCGCTTTACCAAATTATCGCATGAAAAAAGTCCTATCTGATTTGCTATATTACTCGTATTACTGATATTACTCGTATTATTCGTATTACTCACTTCATCGTTTTGAACTCATTGCATTTCGGACAAAACCAATACGATTGCTTTTTCTTTTTGCTGTACACGTTGTTCAAGGGAAGCCCACATTGTGGGCAGAGTTTTATTTCGGGTTTCTTTCGATAATCCGCATAAAAGACAGGCTTTCCTGTGGCCGGGTGTACGCAAGACTCCTCCTGGCAGACCCAGAAATGCTTCTTTGTCTTCGGAGAATACTTGCGCACAAGCGTTTCACGATGGCAGACAGGACATTGGCATGGCCTTTGTTCTTCACGACTCGGCCATCCATGCAAGCATGACGGCTCTCGCTGCTCTGAGCAATCCCTTGGGGGAACTTCCTGCCCATCATTTTGCATTGAGCCAGATGCCATCTGAGGAACAGATTCCTCGGCAAACCTGATATTGTCACGAACCATCTTCTCCGTCTGTCTCATAAAGTCATCCAACCCCATCTTCCCATCGGCGATGGCGGACAGGTTGTATTCCATGATCGCAGTAAGGTCTGGCTTCGTCAATGACTCGTGAATGCTCTCGATCATTGCCGTGCCAAAATCGGTCGGAACAAGTTCTTTCCCTTTCTTCTGAATGCAGGGAAAAGAATGAGACTTTCCTGACGAGGTGGCGAGCAAATCAGAAATGATGCTGTCACGAGTTGCCGGTGTGCCGATGCCCTTGCACTCCTTCAGTTTCTCCCTGTTGGGATTGTCAGGACTGACGAACCTCCAGATGTTTGTCATGGCAGCCAACAGTGTACCTTCCGTGAACCGCTTCGGCGGCTTCGTCTTCTTGGTCTCTATTATATAGATAGGTATGGAAAAGACATCACCGACAATGAGGTTGGGAACCTCCTTCACCTCATCATCTTTGTCATCGGATTTCACAACACTACGCCACCCTGGACTGACTACAGCCTTGCCGTTCCCAGCGAAGACATGGCCTTGCGATTCTATCTCATATTTCACCGTGTCGAATTTGCACGGTGGATAGAACTGCACGATGTATCTTACAGCAATCATATCATAGACCTTGCGCTCCCACTCGTCAAGTCCCTTGGGAACAATGCCCGTCGGGATGATGGCATGGTGTGCGCTCACCTTGCCGTCATTGAAACATCTTCCCTTTAATCCGGCATCGGCTTCTGCAGCAGCTCCCAACCCATAGTCTGCGAGCGACTGCAAGATACGCCGCCCATCCACATGTTGGCTGGTAGGGATATAGTTGCAGTCGGAACGTGGGTAGCTTACGAACTTCTTCTCATACAGAGACTGCACCTTGGCAAGCACGCTCGACGGTGACATGCCATAGCGCTTGTTCGCTTCCACCTGCAAGGTGTCGAGGGAATAAGGCAGCGGAGCATTCTCCATCTGGCTTTTCCTCTCACTGAGTATGACTTTCGCTGGTTTGTTCTTGACTTCATGCTGTACCTCTTCCAGGTATTTGCGTTTAATGATACGCCCCTCGCTGTCCGTTGGTGCGTCTTCTGCTGGTTTCAGTGTGGCGGAAAACGGGATGCCTCCCTTGGAGAACTTGCCTTCAAGCTCATAATACTCTATGGAGTGGAAGTCAAGAATCTCCTTTTCCCGATTGACGACAAGCGCGAGTGTGGGAATCTTCACACGTCCCACCCTCCAGACGTTTCTTGTGCCGCCAGCCCTCGCACTCATGGTGTATGCCCTCGACAGGTTGATGCCAACCAGCCAGTCGGCACGCTCTCTTGCCAATCCTGCATGATAAAGCGGACGGAACTTCTCATTCGGCACGATGCCGTCGAAAGCCCTCTTCATGCTGTCGGGGTCTTTGGCGTTGATGAGAATGCGGCGCACCTCGCCTTGATAGCCGACATACTCCAGTATCTCGTCAATGAGTAACTGTCCCTCCCTGTCTGGGTCGCCGCCGTTGACTACGACATCGGCTTTCTTCAAGACATTTTTGATGTACTCAAACTGTTCTTTGACGGATGGCGAAGGGAATTTCTTCCATGATGTAGGGAATATTGGGTACTTGCTGAAGTCAGCATATTCCTTGCCGTATGCCTCGGGCATGGCTGTCATCAGGATATGGCCGTATGCCCATGTCACGATGACGTCTCCCTTCTGGTAGCAATGCTTGTTCCTGCATGCAGCATAATCGCTCCACAGAAAGGAAGCCATAGACGATGCAATATCTGGCTTTTCTGCTATATATACTGTCATTGCTTTTTCTTTTTATGATGATTGAGGATGATGTTTACAATATCTATGATGAGCCGTATCAACGAGAATACGGCTATGAAGAAAAAGGTAATGATGACCACCCATAGATGAAACTGTGAACGGGCCGACAAGACATGGCCGGAAAACAACTCAGCCAACCCTACTCCTGTAATGATTGCGCCAATCATCAAGAGTGAGAAGGTGAAGGCGTAAAAGCTCTTGCTGCTATACTTGATTCTTTTCATCTGATTGCTGTTTCAGAGGTTTCTTTGAATGACATTTCCTTCAAATGGTCTTGTCCGGACCATCGTCGGGTACCCCAATTCCACATTGTACATGTGGAGTATTCTGTAAATGTTGCTCTTTCCACGGTAGCCTGTCCTTGACATGATTTCCCTTATGGTGTACCCGGCGTTGTACATGTTGATGACCATCCTGTATTTCTTCAGTTTCTTTTCCCTACGCTTCTCGGAAATCATCTCTGCCTCGAAATCATCAAATTCCTCCGCATTCCTTTTTAACATTCCGGCTATGGTCGAGAAAATACACTGTGTTCTTTGATGGGGAAACAGTTCGTCAGAAGAGTCCAGAGCGTCTTGGACTGAGATGATTCTGATGCCCTTGCCCGAACACAGTTTCAGGAAGAACATCAAGTCGCTGTAGCTTTTGAAAGCATTGTTAAATGACAGGAGGACGGCAACATCGCCTTCGCCAAGTTCCGAGAGGAAACGATTCCACGCCAGTCGTTCTTTGTCTTCCTTATCCTCGATGTAGATAGTATGACATTGGAGCTTCTTCAATTGAGGAAGACCCTTGTTAATTATATCAATATTTTGAGCATTATTTATATATCCTATATATCTCATATCGCTGATTATTCACCTTAAAACACCTGCAAAGATAATTCTATTATTTGCTATAATATAAGGTTTTACTTACTTTAACTCTATTTTGTGACTATATTGGTTCTATTGGGTTCTATTTTACAACAAAATGATACCAAATATTAAAATATTGGGCAATGATTATAATATTTTGAGCAAAATATCATATCTTTGCAACCTGAAAGATCATGCCCTTCTATATTATCTATGAGAAAAAAATCACTTTCATCAAAGCACGACAGATGCTTCAATCTGCCTGTATGGCTGACAGCCTTCATTCTTCTCGTATGCTCATCATGTTCCGATGATGACAAACTCGATTTTAAGTCTCCTGATGACGCCCTCATGGCTTATCAGGAATACCTCAACTCTGTCAAGGGCGTCACCAAGTCCAACACGAAAGAGTTCTGCAAAGAGCTGAACAACTGGAAGGAAATGGCAGACACCGTTTACCACTACCTGATGAAGGACTCGACCTTCATAAAGAATATCCACTGTGCCAACTACTATGCCTCTATCCACGACTCCGTGCGTTTTGAGCTGATAAGGCTCACTGAAACCTGGCGGTACTCATACGAGGATGTCCTGAAAATAAAGGAACAGTCATCGGTCTTCCATGACGACCAGGAACTGCACCAGGCCGTCAATGACGCTGCTCCCTTTTTCTTGGCTCTTGACAGCATCCAAATTGAAGAGGATAGTAAGACAAACATACTGTCAAGATACCGTTCCTTTCTCAAAGATGTGAAGGTCAGGCGTATTCACGACAAGGGGGCAATGCTTGACTATATTGCCAAGGAGGACATCCTTTTCCGTTCTTTCCTGTCACGACTCTACGAGATGGACAATGAACCCCTGTCCGACATTACGATGGACACGGAGAAAATATGCCGTGATATATTCATAGCGGCTAAAAACGGGGAGATTCCCGCAAGGGAAGCTGTGATATACATGTCGATGAGAACTGTCAGGCGATTGTTGCAAAACTCCACGGTCTGCATAACAGACATCAACAACCAACAGATGAAGAGCAAGGAACAGGGAAATGCCTATCTGTGGATGATCATCCAACCGTTTATCAGCATCGACCAGTTGTCCATCGTTATGCTGACACCCAATGACCAAGGTCATTTCAGCTATATCATGTCCCAACTGCCTAAATCCGTCAAGTTTGCACGGACATTCAACATTGACCAGAGGGCTTTGAACTACCTGCTCCCCCAGCAACTCCTGAAAATGTATGTACTAACACTATAAAATATCCAAAATATGATAAAAGAAGAAGTAACAAAATTCATGGCCTTGGCACCGCTGATGCTGCCAAAGCTCCTCGGCAACTCTTCCCCTGAAGAAACCGACATCACCGATGAATATGCCATCCTGTATTACACATTGGAAGAGCCGTTCCCAATCGGCTTTGTCATGGAGCTGCTCGAAGATGACATGGAATTGGCCCTGTTGTATCACGGCACCGACAAGAATAACAGCAAAGTGCATCATTGCTGTTTCTTCACAAGCCCGAAGTCTGGCCGCAATATGTTCAAGTTCAACCTTGTCTCGGACAACCGTGGGATGGTAAGTGGCATGACCATCTCCGTCTATGACTCGCTTGACACGATGGAAAGCGAGCTGGAGTCAGACCTTGCCAACCATACCGACAAGTTTGATTTCATTCAAGCCATGCAAAACTGGGATGTGTTGAGCCATTTCTGTACACTTGGCTAACATCCATCCTTTCTGCCAAAGCCTGGCTGAAACAATCCCTCTCCATTGATCAGCATAATGTTTTTCTTGAAATGAAACAAGAATTACTTTACAAGATAGCAGACATCATCAACTCCAACAGCACGAAATACCACGCCGTCATACCACGTGTGAAAAGACAATATGTCACACAGCAGGGTAACAGGCTCATCAAATCAACGTGCTATGTTTTGAATGTCATGCTGGTTAACCGCCCTAAGAACTATGTCACCAGAAACAAGTGGAATATCTATGAGAATGACATTGACAAAATCATCAAGAAGATGGCACGCAGGGACAGGGAGTTCGCACAGCGGATTGACAACTGTGAGCCTACCCTGTTTGACATCGAGATGATTATACGCAGAGCATCGTTCCAGGCATTGAAACTTAAGCTGGTAGTGACTTCCTACGACATCTACTTGGAAAACAAATAAGACCATATTACCCCTATTATTCATATTACCCCAACAACCATGATAGCAAAAATCACATTCTTCATCTTTCCCCTATTGCTGATATTGCTGCCCTTCTTCCTATACAAAAAAGACAGGCCGAGAATAACGGCAATCTGGTACCGTCTGGCATTTGACAATAACGCATTGAAAATGGCTGCCAACTTGCTGGCACTTGTCATCATTTTCTTTCACCTGACATACTTTTCGGTATTCCCCAACGACATAGGCTTTATGCTCTCAACACTCATCATGCTCTTACTGCTCAGGACCAATTACAGCATCAGACTACAGCTCGCCATCAGAAGGGACAAGCACCTGTACATAACACTTGCCTTGGTGACAATTGTTATCCTTTTCATTCCACATACGCTGTCAATTGCATATACACTTGGAGCCATTCTTGAATGTGCCAGCATCTTCCCTGCAACGGGTCTTGAAAATTTCTACCAAATTCATTTTGAAGAGAAAGACCTTGACAGGAAATTCACGGATGCCTATTTCAGTTGAAAATCACAACAAAAAAATCAACAAATCATGGATAATCAGAAAACCAGTAGAACTGTTCAGCAGATATCTCTTGACACCCAGTTGCTGCCCTTGCTCAAAAGCAAAGACAACCACAAGTTCTCTCGATACGATGCCTTCCTTTGGTTGATTGAACACATCCTTGAAGGATGCTCCTATGCTGGCCAGAAACGGTCATGCTTCATGCAGCATTATTGTTCAAACATCACGGAACTATCGGAAACCTGGCATTGGAGTCGCCCTACCACACAAAAGTTCATCAACGAACTTATGGGTGCTGGCTTGCTCCAGAAGAAACGATTCGGCAATTCATTCGCCTTCTCGCTCACTGCTTCGGCAGAAGCACTCATCAAATAACCACAGGCATATTCTCACTCCATTCCGAATATGAGAACCAATCAATATCCACCAAAATGGAACTTCGCTTCACAGTACTGTGAGCTTGCTCCACCGAACAAAGGGAAAGAGAAAACCCGAATGGAGGGAAATGAGTTTAGAAAACTCTTAGCCTAATAAGAGTTAACTTTCATTAACTCATTAGGCTGCCTCTCCTGAAGGAGTTCCTACGGGGAGCAAGCTCAGGCAGATGACATAATAACACACCCCAAAATATGGCAGACAGGAAACAAGTCATGGACGTCCATCCCAACAAGGATGGCGTATCGAAAGCAGAGAGCAATGAGCAACAGCGTAATTGGTCAAACAATCTATGGGTCAAAAAGGCCCAGGATGGTCTGGCCAACTACGACCCTACCCGTGCCCACCTGAACTTTGAAGTCACCAAAGGTGGCAAGGTCCGACCTATTGACAAGTCCAAGTCCATCGACGAAAAGATGAACGACATCCTCAAAAGCCGTGGCATCAAAAACCCAAACGCCAGAGAGAATGTACGTCGGAAGCAACGCATCCTCGCCCAAATGATATTTGGAGGCAGCAGGGAAAGGATGTTGGAAATAGCCTTTGGCGACCAGACTGTGAACCTTGAAAAAGGTGCGGACAACTCTCATCTGACAAGAACCGAGGACATAGAGAGATGGGCAACGGACATCTACAATTTCGTGGCAAGAAAGTTCGGGGAGGATAATATCGTGAGTTTCTATGTGCATCTCGACGAGACCAATCCCCATATCCATTGTACAGTCCTTCCCATAGACAAGGAACACAATCGCATATCATGGACAAGTGTGTTTGGAAAGAATCCTGCTGAGGAAAGAACAACTTTCATAAGACTCCATAACGAGCTTTACGAAGAGGTCAACAAACACTGGGGACTGGAGCGTGGAAGCAACAAGGCCGAGACGGGTGCCAAGCACCGCTCCACTGAGGAATACAAGCGCGACCTTGTCAACCAAGTCCAGGAGCTGGAGAACACCCGGGAAGGGCTGCTCAAACAGATTCATCGGATGGAAATCAAACTGAAAGGTCTATCAACCATGATTGCCAATTTACAGGCAAGGAAAGAAAAAATCAATGAGGAAATAGAACTCATCGCCAGACAACTGGGTGAGGACGGCCAGGATAAGGAACAACTGACAAAACGGATAACTGAGCTGCGCAAACAGATGGAGGAAATAGATAGGAAAATTTCTGACAAACAAAGGATGCTCGACGAGACGGAAGATGTGCTTGCGGATGCCAAGGCCAAGTTGGACGGTCTGAGACAGGAGCACACTCGAATGTCCAAAATCGTCGGAGATGACATCGACCGGGAGGCAAAAGCCATCCACTCGAATATCGTCACCACCTATTATAAGATGATGACGGAATCCCTACAGCCCATGATACCGACACTCTCAAACGAGCAGCGCGAGGTACTGAAGGATTCGGGATTCTATGCCCTCACGGACAACCCACAGCATGTCATCACCTGTGCCCTATTCCTTGCCATCAACTATATCAAGGAGGCCACGACTTATGCAGAGTCTTGTGGTGGTGGCGGTGGCAACATGTCAGGTTGGGGACGTGACAAAGACGATGATGACGAACGGTGGTGGATGAGGTGCATCGCCCGTGCCGCTGCCATGGTCAAGCCTTCAGGCAGAAAGATAAAGCGAGGACGTTAGACTTGTCAATACCAGTAATATGAGTAATACCAGTAATATCATCAATATCAGTTATTAAAAAAGAATATCATCATGAAGAAAACAATTCCAATCATGCTGCTTGCCTTGTCTATGACAGCAAGTGCAAAAGAAGCACCAATTGACAGCCTTGAATGGGCTGTAGTTGACAACCCGAATTTACAACGGCTCACACCGACACTGATGAAAGACTATGTGCAGCTGGGCAAGCCAAGTCAACATTGGTTCATCGGTGTTCAGGGAGGTGCGTCGGCTTTCATCGGCAATCCTGTCGGATGCGGTGACATCTTCGACCGCACCACACCGACAATCAACGCCTATGCCGGCAAATGGCTCACTCCAACCGTTGGTATGCGTGTCGCTTTCCAAGGACTGAGATTCAAGGACAGCAACCTCGACAGGACGAAATACCAACTTGGGCACGTCGATGTGATGTACAATGTCTCAGACTTGTTTCGGCAGCCTTCTGACCGACTTCCCAAATGGGACATGACACCTTATTTAGGTGCCGGTCTCGTCCACGGCGTTGACTTGCTTTGCATGGACGAGGGTAAGGTAAGAAACTATCTGTTTGCCCTGACATACGGCATCCAAACCCGATACCATGTTGGCCAACGGTTCTATTTGTCAGGGGAACTTGGCTGTTTCACCACCTTCCGCGAGTTCGACGGCAATGGCTCACATGGCAAGTTGGGCGACACCATGCCCTCATTCTCACTCGGTATCGGTTTCAATCTTGGAGAACGGAGATGGCATCATGCCGTCGATGCACTCCCTTACATCAATCAGAACAAATACCTCCTTTCCCATCTCGACCGTATGGAACAGTCCAACTCCCATCTGCGCAACCAGCACGATATCGACCACAAGACCATCGAGGAACTGAGGAAAATCCTGAAGATAGAGGGGCTGCTCGACAAATATGGTTACATATTTGACGATAATGGCAATACCAAGAATAGTTACAATGGCTTACTGTCTTTACGTTCCCGGCTTAGAGGAATGAGTGACAGCATTCTTCCCGGTGCATTTCAAACAGACTCCAATGTACTGAATGTACCCATATTCTTCTTTTTCCAGTTGGGCAAGGCTCAGCTGACGGATGATTCGCAACTGATCAACCTTGACGAACTGGCAAAGGTGGCCACTTCGCACAACTTGAAGGTGAACATCGCCGGTGCTGCTGACAGTGCGACAGGTTCAAGGGACATCAATACTGAACTGAGCGAGGAAAGGGCCCGATACATCACACAAGAGCTGATGAAACGTGGTGTACCGTCGGAAAGAATAAAGTCCATCTCTCTCGGTGGCATTCAGGAATACAGCAATCCCAAGGACAACAGGTACTGCAAGGTTTCCTTGTATCTGGAAATGGAGACTCTGCCATAGCAATTGACACGAAGAATGGAGAACTACAGGGTAATCATAGCTGGCAGCCGCTCCTTCAGCAATTACAAGTTGCTGAGGGAGCAATGCCAGGCCGTGCTTCAGGAAAAGATGAGGACACACCAAGTCATTATTGTTTCAGGCCACGCCAGAGATGCGGATGTACTTGGAGAAAGGTTCGCCAAGGAGTTCGGACTTCCAGTCGAGTTATACCCAGCACGGTGGAATACACTGGGCAAGGGAGCCGGAATGGTACGCAACGCACAAATGGCAAAGGCGTCGGATGCCCTTATCGCATTTTGGGATGGCCATAGCCGTGGCACGGAGCACATGATTAACTTCGCCAAACGGAGAGGACTTGATGTGACGATCATAGGCAATGGTGTAAACCCATGCCAAGAGGAACATCCTCTTCAGAATGTACCTTCCGAGAACGAAAAGCAGCTGACCAAAGACCAAAGTATGAACCGGCGGCGATGATATACTCCTCCATTCGAAGCCCCAAATATCAAGCCTTTAACAAGAACAGATATGAGACCAACAATCAAGAAAACGTATGAGTGTCCCGAGACCATGGTCATCAAGACCACATCACAACCGCTACTGATCAATATCGGCTCAGGAGAGACTACCCCAGAGAGTCTGATGCGAACAATTCCTTCTTCGAGGACGATGAAGAACATGGCGGATATTATATAGATAGATGTTAGTTTTTCATAGGTAGGTTTGTTATTCAGGTTGGGCGGTTCCTCCTAATGGGGAGCCGTCCATTTATAGCAAAAATGGGCGGTTACAATGAAAAAAGAAGAATATTACTGCAAAATTTCGGCAATATTTTTGATTATTGCCGATATTTTGCGTATATTTGCACCCGATTTAGCATTGGTAAGAATGAAGAATTACAGTCAGGACATCATGAATTATGCGGCCTTGAAACCCTACTTCAGGTTACAAGACCTTTATGCGTATTTTGACGGGGAGGCAAATATTTCCCGCCAAACAATCTCGTGGTACCTGACGAAACTGACAGAAATAGGACAATTGCACCGCATCGGACATGGGAGATACTCAATCCAAGACAAACAACATTTCGAGGTCATCCCGACCGAAGAACAGCTCAGTCTAAATGAAGAACTGAAACAACGTTGGCCATTTGCCCATTTCTGCATCTATAATGGCAGCATCATCGGTCCATTACAACATCACCTCGCAGCAAACAACATTACTTATATAGAGACTGAACGGGAAGCCACGTCTGCGGTGTTCAACCACCTTCGGGACGAAGGGAGAGTTGCATATCTGCGACCTACTCGCGACTTGATCTACAACTACATCGACCTGTCAAAGCCAGCCATCTTTGTGAAGCCGCTCATTACGGAGTCACCCGTACAGGAAAGCAACGGGGTGTTGGTTCCGACATTGGAAAAACTGCTGGTGGATTTGCAGAAAGACCAGGACTTCTTCTATCTTCAAGAAGCAGAAGGGATATATATCTTCCGAAACGCTCTATCTCTCTACTCCATTAATGAAAGCCGTTTGCTGCGTTATGCCAGCCGTCGGGGTATCAGAAAAGAAATAGAAACCAACATCAAGATTGTCAATACAGATGATTAGCAAAGAATGTTTTACCACAGAATGGATCAATCAAAAATCCATTGAACTAAAATACAATGACAAGAACCTTATCGAGAAAGTAATCCGTGTTTTCTCACTTCTGGAAATGCTTGCAGCTTCTGGCTGCCCCTTCTGTTTCAAGGGCGGATCTTGTTTGATGCTGATTTTCGCCGACCAGCCACACAGACTCTCCATCGACGTCGATATAATGTGTCCACCCGGAACGAACATTGAGGACTATCTAAAAGACTATGCCCAAAGAGGTTTTATAGACTACCAACTTGTAGAACGGCGCCAGGCAGGAAAAGATGTGCCGAAGAGCCATTCAAAATTCTTCTACCAAGTAGCTTTCAAAGGTCCATCTAACGCGACTTCATTCATTCTCCTGGACGTTCTCTATGAGGATTGCCACTACAACAAGACCAACACCGTTGACATTGTCAGTCCTCTTATCAAGCTGGACGGCGAACCACAGAAGGTTACAGTGCCTTCGGTAGAAGACATTCTTGGTGACAAACTCACCGCCTTTGCACCTGAAACAACAGGTATTCCCTACTACAAAAAAGACAAGCTGACCACGTTGGAGGTTATCAAACAGCTCTATGATGTAGGAAGGTTGTTCGACAAGATGAAGGACATCGGTATCACATCACGCTCTTTCAAAGCGATAGCCGACGTGGAGCTTGGCTATAGAAACTTGGGGCATGACATTTCGCAAATCTATCAGGACATCCGCCAGACTGCACTCAACATTAGCACAAGGGGATTTGTGGACAAGGAAAAGTTTGCCCTATTACAAAAGGGCATCGTCAATATCAGACCATTCATGTATAAGACTGCTTATCATATAGAACAAGCTATTATTGATGCTGCCAAAGCTGCATATCTGGCTACCCTCATAGAAAAAGAAGAGAAAACAGTTGAACGATTCCCTGTTACTCCCATAGCAGAAGACTTGCAGATTGAGCCAGTACTGACGAACAAGTTGAATAAACTTCGTATTGGATTGCCAGAAGCTTATTACTATTGGGCTATGACAAGCCAATTACTGGCGAAATAAAGAACTCTCCAAA
>JAEEGL012120189.1_pt1 | contig 57275 bp, 44 predicted proteins | sample 9134231 | NCBI WGS metagenome assembly JAEEGL01 (sample SAMN16246548, study PRJNA631951) | gut metagenome | biome: gut microbiome; feature: rumen; material: fiber-attached | host: Bos | place: Iran: Karaj | collected 2018-10
GGGTGTTCTATTCGCCACGGGGCTGACGCCAACCTCTGGGGACCGGATGCTGTTACCTTGTACAGAATGGCCGAATCCGTTATCCTGTTCTTTAAGGTGGTGTCCCATGTGTTAAGAAAGTAACGGTCAGAAGAGAACTCAAGGTCTACCATATCACCCGATATACCATAATAACCATCAAAGAAAACCCTAACCGTGGTGTCCATTGGGCGTTGCATATAGGCGCATACCGCTATGCCCACTATCTTCAGGGGACGCTCGGTGAACATCTGCATCCCGCCTATATAGTTTCCATCACGCAGATGCGAATTACGCATATAAGGAGCAATAGATGCATGCATAATATTAAAATCAAGTGGATATGTATGCCATGCCCCCCGTTCCCCTATAGGCCAGCACTGATGAAAACTACTGCTGCTATAATAATCTTGTTCCGGCATTGTCAAGGTGTCTCCCACAGGCCACTGCGCCTGCACTGCACACACCGTGACAAAAAACAAACAAATAACAAATATCTTTTTCATGACTTTACTTTTTTATTATTTTCATACTTTACTTGTCATTCAAACATATAGCCACAACCGTTCATGGGGTTCATCACCAATCTGCTTTGCCCCATCAGAGCATTGCACAGCACACAAACCAAAAGAAATAATAACGTTTTTTTCATAACTTTCAATACCTTTATATCTATAAGCAATGGTCTAATTGTACAAATATCAAACGATTACAGCTATTAAAACAATAATCTTTCGTATTGCAAATATAAATATCATTTACGAAAAATGCAAACGATTGATACATTTTTAACATTTTTGGTTGATATTTGACCGGCATTTCATCGCAGAAAGAGACACAATGTGTAGCAGCCCAATGGGCGCAACATCTTACATTGTTCAGTGGGCTATTTCAACCCTAAAAGCAACCTTTCCATCTCCATTCCAGGTTCACTACCACTAAAGCTCTTAGTAAGCCCGTAGTAACCTTCTATTCACCACAGCAGTGAAGAATGCCTGAAAAAAGGAGTGATTTGGAAGTGAACAGGAAGCAAAGCTGGATTTTTCTCAGAAGATTACTGTTCCGACTTCGTAGCGAGTTGGTGAGATTTCCTGCACGCGGATTCAGCGGCAAAGATACATGAATAAGGTTGGCATTCAGGATAATTAATGGAGTGCAATAGTGCTTCTACTAAGCATTTGTCGGATGAACCAAAAATATGTGTACATAAAGCTGGCTGGATGAAAAACTTGTGCGGAAAGAATGTTAGAAGAATGGAATACAGAGAGATGCCTTATGTTGGCTGGATGAAAAACAAAAGCCGGACTTGAGTGTCCGGCCTATAATGTGTATGTCATGTAATGAGGAACGACTTGGGGTTTGTGTGCCTTTTATGAGGTGACGGAAGCCGAAGGGATTCCAACCCACGCGGGCTCGGTTTAGATGTCATCCTCGCTTTCCGGAACCATTTCGGACCAGTCAATCTGCATGGGATAAATATTGTCGCGGATGATGGTGCCAGGGAAGTCGGCACGGATGCGTTGCAGGAAGACGTAGGCCTCGAGACGGGTGCGGAAATCGCCCACTTTGACCTTGAAGTTCGGCTCGTCGAACACGACATAAGCCTCTACCCCAGGATAGGTTTCGCGGATGCGTTCCTTCATGTCGAAAGCACGGTTTTTGGAGGTAGAGCCCGAAAGCGACGCCACCTGGATGCGGTAGCCCGGAATGGTGCGGACACGCTCGTTGAGTTCAATGTGCTTCTGCACCAACTGTGTCACTTCCACATCGCCCTTTATCTCCACATGTCCGCGACTATGGTTTCCACCATAGTTGTAGCGGCTCTGTGCTTGACAGGTTACGCCAAACAACGCCATCGACATCAGTATCAAGACAATTTTCCTCATAATTACAAACTGAACAGAAACGATTGATTCAGGATGCAGTGTCGGATGCTATTTCGAGACCGAGTTGACCTGCTCGGGACGCACCGAAAGGACGGGGCGATGGGAGAGGGTGAGCATCTGCTGGGCGTAGTTGCCAAGAAGGAAACTGGTGAGGCTCGATTCCTGCTCGGTCATGATAACAATCATGTCGGCATCGACAGAGTCGGCATATTCCAAAGTGGTGACAGTAAGATTCTTGGGTACATTGACGCAGTTGCAGACGTGTTTCACCTCGGCTTTTTCGAGGTAGGTGTCGACCATGTGGACATAGCCGTCGACGATGCCGCGGATGGAGGTGTTGTCGGAGGTGTAGAGGCCAAGGATATGCAGCTCGGAGTCGAACAGTTTGGCGAATTTGGCTGCCACGGGAACCTTTTGACGGGTGTCGGAAGAGTTGTCGATGGGCACCACAATGCGCTCCAAACTCTTCTTGAAATTGAAATCTTCGCGGATAGTGAGCACGGGGACGTCCGATTCTGCGATGGTGCGATAGGTGTTGCGTCCAATCCAGTTTTTCTCGAAACCCGACATGCCGTGGGTGCCCACAATAATCAACTGGGCATCGCAATCCTTTGCCTGGGCGCACAATTCCTGAGACACCTTGCCTTCACGAATCACATAATCCATTTTGATTCCGTTGAGCAAATGGGCCACGCCTGCATTGCGGCGTTCAATTTCTGCACGTATGGGCGTTTCGTCTTCGTCCTTGGTCTTCACGTAAACCAACATAAGGTCCATCTGCATGCGATTGGCGATGTCGATAGCAAGATCTACAGCGTATGCAGAACCGGTAGAGAAATCGAAACCAACAAGTACTGTACTCATAAATACTTTTTATTTTTGATTATAATTGACGCGACAAAATTACACATTTTTTTCGTATCTACAACTATTTTGATGAAAATAATTTGTAAAAAGGTAAAACTTAGGGTGAAAAATGAGGTGAAAAGTGCGCTATGGTGGTATCTGAAAGGCTGAAAGTCGCACCTTTCTAATCTATAATTGTCAAGATACTGTAACGGTTGCACCGAACTTCGAATACAAAAGGTTAGGAATGAATAAGTAGAATGGTTAAAAATACAAAACCTAATGTCGAGACAATGCAGATTTGAGGTGATACGAGTTATGGTCTGAGCCAAGTAACTGCAAAATGAGCTGCAACAGGAATGGAGGCGCGTGGAAGAGTCTAACTGTGAATGAGGAAGACTCTCTATTTGAGCAATGGGAAGATGATGACATTCGGCCGATGGGAGATTGTCGGAACGTGGGGATTATAATCTGATTCTATGAGTTTTACAAGTATCGAAGATGTTTTAACGGCTGTTGCGATGAGATTACAGCCGATTATAGCAGAAGGGGGTGCAATGCCTGCGGTGGCGGGATGCCCGGAGAGCGCGACGGTTTCCGCGATGTGATGCGAGGTGGTTTGGGATAGGTTGTGGGAAGGTTCGCACGGCGAGCGAAGGTAGAGCGAACCTACAGCGAACCTTCCCTGAAAGAACGGGGAGTCTGCGGCAAGGGGGCGGAAAACGGGTAAACAGAATGGGCAGAACGGTGATTGTGGCGGTTGGGAGAGTGCCGGCAAGGGATTGGAGGGGGCAAGATTTATTACCGAAAACACATCATAGAATCAGTACATTAACCGATAGAAGCGCAATAATATTGATAAAATTTCAAAATATTATTTTGTAAACCAAAAAAAAGGAGTAAATTTGCATTTTATAGTAACAATTGCATTAAAACTAACAAAACACAGATAACACAATGACTAACATGATTTTGAGTGCAGTATTGGTATTGGGACTGATTGGTGCCATCTTTGCCGTAGTACTGTTTTTTGTTGCACAAAAGTTCAAAGTTATTGAAGACCCCCTTATTGACGAGATTGCCGAGGTGTTGCCGGGAGCAAACTGCGGTGGATGCGGAAAAGCCGGATGCCGTGCAATGGCAGAAGCCTTTGTGAAGCAAGGCAATATGGACGGGTTGAAATGCCCCGCCGGCGGCGAGGAAGTGGCCAAGAAGGTGGCAGCCCTGCTGGGATGCACCCCGGAGGTGAGCGAGCCTCAGGTGGCGGTGTTGCGTTGCAACGGCAGTTGCGCCAATGCTGTGTCGAAGAACCACTACGACGGTCTTCAGGACTGCGCATTTGCCAACACCGTGTATGGCGGTGAAAGCGGCTGCATATTCGGTTGCCTGGGTCTGGGCAACTGCTCGCGTGCCTGCCAGTTCGGAGCGTTGAGCATGGATCCCGAAACGGGATTGCCATTGATAGACGAAGAGAAATGCACAGCGTGCGGTGCGTGTGTGAAAGCATGTCCGCGCGGAATCATAGAGTTGCGGAACAAAGGGCCTAAGAACCGCCGCATGTATGTGGCCTGCCGCAACAAGGAGAAGGGCGCAGCCGCCCGCAAGTCGTGCACGGCAGCCTGCATAGGATGCGGCAAGTGCGAGAAGACCTGCCCGTTTGGCGCCATCAAGGTTGAGAACAATCTGGCCTATATAGACTTCAACATGTGTAAGCTGTGCCGCAAGTGTGTGGCCGAGTGTCCCACGGGAGCCATCCACGCCGTGAACTTCCCTCCCCTGCCCCCCAAGAAGGAGACTGCCGCAGCCGAACCTTCGACTCCCGCCCCACAGCCTGCCCCCAAGGTAGGACCCGCCCCTAAAGCAGAACCCGTTGCAGCACCCGCACAATGGTAGCCGCCGGGAAAGGTGAATAAACATAATAAGACCTCGTAATAAAAACAATATACCCGAGAAGATGAAAACTTTCAAAATGGGTGGTGTTCACCCCGAAGAAAACAAGATATCGACCAACGCCGTCATCGAACAGATGCCGCTACCCAAGCAAGTGGCTGTATTAATGAACCAACATCTGGGAGCTCCCGCCACACCCATCGTGGCCAAGGGCGACAAGGTGAAAGTGGGACAGCTGATTGGCGAGGCACAGGCTTTCATGTGTGCCAATATCCATTCGCCCGTGAGCGGCACAGTGAACAAGATAGACGTATGCAAAGATATGACCGGTCTGCCCAAGACAGCCATTTACATTGACGTGGAAGGCGACGAATGGATGGAGACCATCGACCGCACACCCGACATCAAACGCGAGAACAACCTTGAGCCCAAAGAGATAGTGGCAAAGCTGAAGGAGATGGGCATTGTGGGACTTGGCGGTGCCACCTTCCCCGCCCACATCAAGTACAGCATTCCCGAAGGCAAAAAGGCTGAATATCTTATCATCAACGCTGCCGAGTGCGAACCCTACCTTACATCGGACCACCGCGTGATGATGGAGCATGCCGAAGAGATATGCATAGGTGTCAGCCTGCTGCGCAAGGCATTGGGAGTGCCCAACGCCTATATCGGCATTGAGAGCAACAAGCCCGAGCCCATCAGGGTGATGACCGAGGCCGCCAAGAACTATCCGGGCGTGATTGTGGAGCCCATGAAAGTGAAATACCCGCAGGGAGCCGAGAAACAGCTGATTAATGCCATCACGGGCCGTAAGGTGCCCAGCGGCAAACTGCCTATCGATGTGGGTTGCGTGGTGAGCAATGTAGGAACCGCCTTCGCTGTATACGAAGCATTGCAGAAGAACAAACCCTTGATTGAAAACATTCTCACCGTTACGGGAAAGAAACTGCCCAGCCAGCACAACTATCAGTGCCGCATCGGCATTACATACAACGACATTATAAAACACGCCATAGGCGAACTGCCGGCAACCACCGGAAAGGTGATTAGCGGCGGTACGATGATGGGCAAAGCCATCAGCAATCTGGACGCCCCCACCACCAAGGGTGCCGCCAGCGTGCTGGTGATGGACGAAAACGAGGCACGCCGCGAACCCGAAAGCAACTGCATACGGTGCGGCAAGTGCGTGAACGCCTGCCCGATGGGACTGGAGCCCTACCTCTTCTCCGCTCTGGTGAAGAACAACCGCATTGAGGAGGCCCAGCAACACAACATACTTGACTGCATAGAGTGCGGATGCTGCTTCTTCAGCTGCCCCGCCCACAAACCTCTCACCGACGAGATACGTCTGGGCAAGAACAAAGTGCGCGCCATGATGGCTGCAAAGAAATAATTAATAAATACGAACAATATATATTTTAAGATATGAACTTACTGAATATCTCCGGTTCTCCGCACGTCCATAGTGACGAATCGACAAAAAAGATTATGTGGCGAGTCAATTTGGCACTGGTGCCCATGTTGCTCACCGGCATTGCTTTCTTTGGACTCAATGCATTGCTCATCAGCCTTGTGTCGGTGGCTTGCTGTTGCCTGTTCCAATGGCTGATAGAGAAATTCATATTGAAAGTACCCAGCACAGTGTGCGACGGTTCGGCTGTGGTGACTGGCTTGCTGCTGGCTTTCAACGTTCCCGCCACAGCCGACATGATATGGCTGGTAGCCTTGGGCGCACTGGTTGCCATAGGAGTGGGCAAGATGAGTTTTGGCGGACTGGGCAAGAACCCCTTCAATCCCGCACTGGTGGGACGTGTGTTCATGCTTATTTCCTTCCCGGTGCAGATGACCACCTGGCCCACTGTGGGCAAGTGGTTCCCGATGAGCCTCGACACCGTGAGCGGCGCCACACCGCTGGGTGTAATCAAAGAGGGTTTGAAAAACGGACAGAGCATGAGCGAAATCATGGCAAATAACGACCTGCCTTCGCTGGTGGATATTTTCCTGGGACACATGGGTGGTTCGTTCGGCGAGGTGTGCGCTTTGGCTATCCTTATCGGTGCCATATACCTGTTGTGCTGCAAAATTATCAGTTGGCATATCCCCGTGGCCTTCATCGGCACCGCCTTTATCTTCAGCGGTATCCTCTGGCTGGCCGACCCGACACAGTTTATCAATCCCGTGACCACAATACTGACCGGCGGTATCATGCTGGGTGCCTGCTTCATGGCAACCGACATGGTCACTTCGCCTATGTCCAAGAGCGGACAGCTGATTTTCGGTGCGGGATGCGGATTGCTCACCATCATTATCCGTAACTGGGGAGCCTACCCCGAGGGCGTAAGTTTCGCCATTCTGCTGATGAACAGCGTGACACCGCTCATCAACCGCTGGTGCAAACCCCAACGCTTTGCCTGCTAGCACATTAATACATCATCATTAACAACGCATAAACTATACATAATTATGGCTAAGAAAGCACAATCAACACTAATCAATATGCTTCTGTCGCTTACGGTGATTGCCATCGTGGCGTCAGCGGCTCTGGCATTTGTCAACCTTGTTACAGCCGAACCCATAGCGCAAGCCCAGAAAGCCAAGAAAGAGGCGGCCATCAAGGCTGTGCTGCCCGCATTCGACAAATTGGAGGAAGTCACCATCGACAACGTACCCTGCACCAAAGCCTTCGACAAGGACGGCAAAATGGTGGGAATGGCTGTGGAGTCGAGCACCGAAAAGGGTTTCGGCGGACACATAGGAGCTATGGTGGGATTTGATGCCGAAGGCAACATCAGCGGCTATCAGATACTGGAAACCGCCGAGACACCCGGTCTGGGTGCCAAAGCCGGCGAATGGTTCCAGAAAGGGGCCAAAGGCGACGTGATAGGAAAGAGCCCCGCAACCGGACTCAAGGTGAAGAAAGACGGTGGCGATGTGGATGCCATCAGCGGCTCCACCATCACCTCCCGTGCATTCTGCGACATGATTAACAACGCATACAATATTTACCAGAAAGGAGGCAATGAATAATGAAATCTATCGATATTATTAAAAACGGTCTTATCAAAGAAAACCCCACATGGGTTTTGGTATTGGGCATGTGCCCCACACTGGCCACCACCACGTCGGCCATCAACGGCATGTGCATGGGACTGGCCACCGCCTTTGTGCTGACAATGTCCAACATTGTCATCTCCCTGCTCAAGTCGGTCATCCCCGACAAGGTGCGTATTCCCGCTTTCATTGTGGTCATTGCCACATTCGTCACCATCGTCCAGATGGTGATGCAGGCCTATCTGCCCGACCTCTACACCACACTGGGTCTTTTCATCCCCCTGATTGTGGTAAACTGCATTGTGCTGGGTCGTGCCGAAGCCTTTGCCTCGAAAAACAATGTATGGCATTCGCTGCTCGACGGCCTCTTCATGGGACTGGGTTTCACCTGGGCGCTGACGCTGGTAGGCTTGGTGCGCGAACTGCTGGGTGCCGGAGCCATTTTCGGCCACAACCTGATTGGCGGCAATGACGGTATGCTGCTCTTCATCCTTGCCCCTGGAGGATTCCTTGTATTGGGCTTCTTGATGGCGCTTGTTAAATACATACAGAAGAAATCGTAAAATAAGTTAAATAATAGGGGACTCACGAGCCGAAAAAGAGACATCTGACACATATAGGTAGGAATAAAAAAGAGTTTCCCTTGAATGAAAATAAAAAAAAATACGACTATGAAAAAAATTGTTTTAACCGTTCTGATTATTGTTCTGGCAGGAATAGCAGCCGGTGTCAATGCCCAAGACTGTGCGGCGATAGTAAGACCCTATTTCCAAGCAAACAACATTAATCCGGACGACCTTGTAGCAGAGAAATACGAATGGCGCTGCCACTTCTCTTACAATGCCTTCTACATCACCAGCCAGGTTCCGGAAGGAGCCACAGTGTTCAACTTTTCGGAGCTGACCGACCTGGTGACGAAAGAACATCCCTCGGGCAATATCACCATTGACCTCAACACCTTCAGCTACTGGCAATACGACTTTATAGAGTTCCAGGTGCAGGACTATCACAAAACCATCTATTTCAGAACCGGCAGCAGGAGCACTCCATACTTGGCATTGCGCTGTTGGGACGAGATTTACGACAGGACCAATCATCCCGAATACTATAAACAATGACCCGTGTTATTGGCAATTAACCCATCGGATAAACTAAGAAATAATAATATACCATGAAAAAGTTAGCCTATATTCTTTTCATTCTGTGCATGGCGGTCACCGGCGGACTGTCAGCCCAGAACATCACGGCTGTCAACATTGACGCTTACGATGGTGACACCGTTGATCTGGCCACAAACAATATAGCGCTGTACGACGACGGTGGCCCCCAAGGCAGCTACTCGTTTGGACACGACTACATTGTTACATTGATAACGCCGTGCTCTGTTTCGGATGACACATCGTTGCACTTTACCATAAGTCTGCAAGGTGAAACGGACATCGGATGCCTGGATACTTTGTATTTCTACGACGGTGGCAGCATTAGCTCACCGCTCATGTTCAAATACAACAACTGTTTCGAGACCTCTCCCAACCGCACATTCACCGTATCGCCCCGCAATGTGGAAAAGATGATTACGGTTCGTATGCGCACAGCCCCACGGGCCGACACAAGTGAACGGTTCAGAGGATTCCAGATAGAATTCGACTGCAAGAAAGCTTGCGAGAATATTAAAATTCAGCTCGACACCATCTATCACAGAACCGACAGAAACGGCAATGTGCTGTCCACACATACATTTACCGCATTCCCTGAAATCGACACAGTATTCCATAAGATACCTGTAACAAACGATTCGACAGGAGCAGTGGAATGGATTGTAACCGACAGCGTCATCCGGGTTGATACCACCGGATGGATACCGGGTGCTACACTATGTCTGGGGCAAGGCATCCTGCTGCGCGCATGGGGCACCTACACCCACAACACCGGCTGGTACTCCCCCCACGACTCCACCTCAGTATTTAAATGGAACTTCGGCGACGGCGACACCGTATCGGAGATTTATCTCACCCATCCTTTTAAATACTACAAAGATATGGACTGCTACGATGTGGCGGTGAGCATTATGGATGAACATGGCTGTTTAACCAAACTGGATGCCACTGTGCAGATACGACTGGCACAAAACCCAATGAAAACCCTCTTCGACCTCAACCCCATCTGCAACACCGAATCCTTGATTGTGAACGTGGGTTATGAAGGTGAGAACGCACAATTGACACTGAAAAAGAACACATTTGTCCGCACCACATCCAAGACCAATAGAAACCGCCAGTTTATCCCCGACGGAAAGGCATGTGGTGTCCCCTGCTACGATACACCTGTCACCTTCGAAGAGTACGGTACAAAAACCGTAAAGTCAAAAGATGATATCTGCTCCATCTGCGTCAACTACGAGCACTCGTTCATGGGCGACTACAGCCTCTCTATCTGCTGTCCTCTCTACGACGAGCTTGTGTCCGAAACAGCCTATAGGGCTTATCTGAAACACCAAAACCAGAGTTTTTCAAGCAATCCAGCAGAATGTAAGAGAGTTGGCACCTGCGAAGGTGGCGGAATGTTTACCGGCATACCTTTCCTCAATCCCGGTGATACTGGCGGTGATGGTATGTGCGGCGGCGGTCTATGCGACTCTATTAACAACCCCTATGGTATAGGTTGGAACTATTGCTTCTCGCGCAACGGCGACTATACCCTTGTCACCGGCGAACCCTGCAACGCCCCCGACCCCAGCAATTCCGGTCTTGCCGGCTCAGGTTTCACTCAGAACCCCTCCACTACATTCCCCCCCATCCCCGCTGGTTTCTGTCAGGCAGGGTCTGTTATGGGTCCCCACAGCTGCACTACCAAGGATTCGAGCGACCATCTTAACAAAACCGGTTACTACTTGCCCCACGACGACTTCTCCAACCTTATCGGCTGCCCCCTCAACGGAACATGGAATATTAAAGTGTGCGACCTCTGGGGTATTGACAATGGCTGGGTGTTCAGCTGGTCAATGGACATCTGCGGTGTTTCCGTTGGTGGTGGTTGCGAATATCAGGTAGGTATCGACTCCGTGGTCTGGGTCCCCGACACCAACCGTGCCACCGACTTTGTCGACGGTGTCTATCGCGGCTTGAGAATCGACAAAATGCCTGGTGACTCCACCTCGTCTCTCATCTACTCACCCGACACCGCTGGTGACTTCAGAATCCATGTGAAAGTCTACGATGAGTTCAACTGCGTGTGGGATTCACTGACCCGTATTTCTACGGTCTACACCCCCATCCCCGACCTTGGCAATGACACCATCCTGTGCGATGTCAACACCATCACACTCGACGCAACCGACCGATACACTGCACACGAAAACTACGATTTCACCTGGGAGCCCTTTGGCGAAAGAACCCCGACCATTCAAACTACACCCAACACCCTTGCAGAACACCAATATGTGGTAGAGGTGAAGAACTCCCGCATAGGCAAGCAATGCGTGGCGCGCGACACAATAATCATATCCGTCAACCCGCAACCTATGCCCAACTTCGACCCGGGTGTTTACCCCCTCGAAGGTTGCGAACCCTTCACCATCAACATCAACAACACTACCACTCACGGCTATAAATACCGCTGGGAATTCGGCGACGGAACCTACTCCACCCTTAAGAATCCGAGCCACTCCTACGCTGCCGGCACCTACGACTTCAAATACTACGTAGAGAGCGATAAGGGCTGTAAAGACTCCCTCATCTACACCGACCTCATCACCGTCCATCCCAGCCCCAAGGCCGCTTTCACCTGGGCACCCGACTTCCCCACCGTGTTGCATCCCAGCATCTCGTTGGTGAACCATACAGCCCCCGACAACGGCAACAACAGCTACTTCTGGGAAATCCAATACGACAAGAACAACCCCTACTCGTTCCACACCCTCACCGACGCCAACCCCACCTTCACATGGACTCCCCCCGCTACCGGCGAGGACGTATCCGGAAACTACACCATACGCCTCATCTCCCGCAGCGACAACCGTGGACTCAGTGGCCGACTGGTACAATGTGCCGACACTGTTGAAAACAACATTGTCATCATCAACGACAACCTCATTTTCCCCACCGTCATAACGCCCAACGGCGACGGTATCAACGACCGCTTTGTTATACTCAACCTTGTGGAAGGTCTTGCTTACCCCAACAACGCACTCGACATCTACGACAAATGGGGTTCGCGCGTGTTCCATGCCACCAACATCTCCAGAAAAGACCAGTTCTGGGATCCCTCCAACGGAAACATCCCCACTGGAACCTACTTCTACCGGTTCTCCGGCTCTGGATACAAAGGTACAATAGAACATAATGGAGTGGTTGAAGTTATCAAATAAAGCAAATGCTCATATAACAGCAGAGGGTGCCCTACGGGACACCCTTTTGCTGCTATTTTTCATATTCATCTCCACCCTGCCCTCGTTCGCCCACCATCGCGACACTCTCGGCACCGGCAATTTGACATATTTTGTCGAAAACCGCGGCCAGTGGAACCACCCCTTCCGCTTCCAGGCACAAATGCACAATGCCGCCTTCTTTGCCGAACCCAACTGCTTCACCATCGCCCTCCGCCAAACACCCGACCAACACACCGAAGGCCATTTCCACCACGCCATCAGTCAACAAATGCACGCCTACAAAGTCCACTTCGTAGGCTCCAACACCGATGTGCTGGTCTCTGGCACCAACATCGACCCCTTCAGTGGCTACGACAACTACTACTACGGCCACGACCCCAGCCGATGGGTGTCGGGCATCCCCCACTGCAAAACCCTCTACTACGCCAACCTATACCCCGGCATCGATATGGACGTACAAGTAGCGCAACACGCACTTAAAAACAACTTCTACCTCTCGCCCGGGGCCAAAGTGTCCGACATCGTTCTGCAATACGACGGTGTCGAAAAACTCTATCTCAGCGGCAGCAACCTCATTATCCGAACCTCTGTAGGCGAGCTTATCGAATTGGCCCCCTATGCCTATCAGGAAACCGACACAGGCGTGGCCGAGATACCCGCCCGCTACCAGCTACGGGGCAACACTGTTCGATTCATCGTCGACTCCTACAATCCCGCCCTCCCCCTCACCATCGACCCCGTGCTCCATTTCTCCACCTACACCGGCTCCCAGGCCGACAACTGGGGAACCACCGCCACCTACGACAACTACAAAAACACCTACACCGCCGGCATCGTCTTCGGCATCGGCTATCCCGTCTCCGTAGGTGCGTACGACGGCACCCACAACGGCATTGCCGATATCGGGATATTCAAATTCAACAGCGACGGTACCCAACGCCTCTTCGCCACCTATCTTGGCGGCAGCAATGCCGACATGCCCCACAGCATGTATGTCAACACCTTCGATGAACTTGTCATCTTCGGCACCACCGGGTCGCCCGATTTCCCCGTCTCCCCCAACGCCTACGACACCTCCTTCAACGGCGGAACCTCCCTGCAGTTCGAAAACACCTACTCCGTCAATTTCCCAAATGGCAGCGACATCTTCATCAGCCGTTTCAACAGCACCGGCACCGAGCTGCAAGCCTCCACCTTCGTCGGTGGCACCTACAACGACGGAATCAACTACCGCGCCCGATACAACAACGGCAATATCATCATGAACGGCAACGACTCGCTCTACTACAACTATGGCGACGGCGCCCGTGGCGAACTCATCACCGACGACCTCAACAACATCTATGTCGGCAGCACCACCTTCTCCACCGATTTCCCCACCACCCCCAACTCCATCATGCCCACATGGCCCTACGCCCAATGCGGCGTTGTCTTCAAAATCGACTATAACCTCCGCAACCTCATCTGGTCCACCTACCTCGGCGGTGGCGGCGACGATGCAGTCTACTCCATCGATGTAGACACCAGCTACAACGTCATCGTTTGCGGCGGCACCAACTCCACCAATTTCCCCACCACCCCCGATGCATTCCAGCCCGACTATGGCGGCGGCAGTGCCGACGGTTTCATCTCCAAAATCTCCTACAACGGCGACCAACTCATGGCCTCCACCTACTACGGCTCGCCCCAATACGACCAAATCTTCTTCGTCCGCATCGGTCGCCACAACGAAACCTTCATCTTCGGCCAAACCAGAGCCCAGGGCAACACCATGATATACAACGCCAACTACAACGTGCCCGGCAGCGGCATGCTTCTTGCGCGTCTCCACCCCAATCTCAACGGCCGCGACTGGTCCACCGTCTTCGGCACCCCCCTCGACCACCCCAACCTCTCGCCCACCGCTTTCGCCGCCGACATCTGCAACCGCATCTATGCCGCCGGTTGGGGTCGCGACTTCGTAGGCTACGGCCCCCGTTGGAACGAGGCCGGCACCACAGGCATGGAAGTCACCCCCGACGCCTACCAGTCCACCACCGACGGACAAGACTTCTATGTCATGAGCATGAGCGCCGACGCCTCGCAGCTCGACTATGCCACCTTCTTCGGCGAACTCCATGGAGGCGACGTACGCGGCGGCCAAGACCACGTGGACGGAGGCACCAGCCGCTTCGACAAAATGGCCACCCTCTACCAAAGCGTCTGCGCCAGCTGCTCGGGCAACGACGCCTTCCCCACCACCCCCGGCGTCTGGAGCTCGCACAACCATAGCGACAACTGCAACAACGCCGTCTTCAAACTCAACATCCACGACGACTTCGCCGTGGCCGACTTCGTGCCGCCCCCCGTGGGCTGTGCCCCCTACACCGTCCAGTTCACCAACACCGGCCGTGGCACCTCATTCCACTGGGACTTCGGCGACGGCTCCACCTCCAACGAACGCGAACCCCAACACACCTTCAACCAGCACGGAGTATACACCGTCCGCCTCATCGCCTCCATCAACAACGGCTGCAAACCGTCCGACACCGTCGAATACACCATACGCGTGCTCCAGGATGGCGGCCGCTTCGTCTCCTCCACCACCGCCTGCAACGGCACTCCCGTGCAAATCGGCATGCAGCCCATGCTGGGATGCACCTACGAATGGATACAAGGCAACGTCTCCGACAACAGCGTAGCCAACCCCTTTGTCTACGAAGACGGCACCTACATCCTCCGCATCACCTCCAACCAAGGCTGCTACGAAACCGACACCTTCAGCGTAATCTCGGTCTACCTCGTCGACACCGTCATCGTCAACAACCCCACCTGCCCCGGCAGCAACAACGGAAGCATCAAAGTTGTCCTCTATCCCAACGTGCGCGACTCTGCCCACTACTATTGGGACGGCGTCGAAGGCGACTCCGTCCTCTCCAACCTCAGCGCCGACGGCACCCCCCACACCCTCGTGGTCGAAAGCCACGGCTGCCGCCACGAACAAACCTTCACCCTCACCGACCCGCCCCGACTCAACATACAGAACGAGCACTCACCCGTACTCTGCCACCCCGAATGCGACGGCTGGATACACCTCACCTACGGCCTCCCCGACGCCCCGCCCACCGACACCCTCATCCAAAACCTCTGCCCCGGCACCTACGTCATCAACCTCCTCGACCCCGCCGGCTGCCCCTATAGCGACACCTCCGTCATCATCCAGGACACCTCCCTCTGGCACCTCAGCGCCTGGGCCGACGACTCCATCCTCTTCCTCACCGAAAGCGTCCGCCTCCACGCCACCGAAGTGCCCGGTGCCTCCTACTCCTGGACCCACGGCAACACCCTCGACCGCCCCACCTCGCCCAATCCCCTCGCCACCCCAACCGACACCGTCACCATCTACGGCGTCACCGTTTCCGACTCCCTCGGTTGCTCCTGGTATGGCGAAATACCCATTCACTGCATTGAAGTGACCTGCGGCCGCCACGACCTCTTCATTCCCAACGCCTTCTCGCCCAACGGCGACGGAGTCAACGACCGCCTCTGCTTCACAGGCAAATTCATCACCGACTTCTACATCGCCATCTACACCCGCTGGGGCGAAAAAGTATACGAATCAACCGACCTCAACCAGTGCTGGGACGGCCGCTACAACGGCAACTGGTGCATGCCCGGAGTCTACACCTACACCTGCCGCATCAAATGCGAAACAGGCCTCCAAAACCTCCTCAAAGGCGACATTACAATCATCCGATGAAAGACCAATTTGTCATAGCCTACCTCGCCGACCTCTCCATGAGCCAAGCCGTTGTCTCCCATGCGGCACAACTGGCCAAAATGCTCAACAAAGGCCTCATACTCCTCTATGTCGAAGACCAGCGCTACCGCAACCCCTCTGTTGCCAACGCCGCACAACCCATAGCACAACTCGAAGCCCAACACCCCGACCTACAAATAGCCCACGTCGCCATGAAAGGCAAAACACGCCAAGTCATCGACAACCTCCCCACCATGCTCAACGGTGTCATCGCCGTAGCTGGAGTCGCGCCCCATGCCCGCCTCGGCAGCCCCACCCATCCCCGCCAGGTGCTCCACCTCTTCAGCCAGTGCAAAATAGCCTACCTCACCGTCCAGGCACCCCTCGCCCCCACCAACACCTACCGCAACGTGGCCTTCAGCATCGACTTCCGCAAAGAAAGCAAAGACAAACTCATCTGGGCCAGCTACTTTGCACGCTTCAACCACAGCCGCCTCACCATGCTCCACTTCCACTACTCCGACGAAAACCTCCGCACCAAGTGGAACAACAACATACGCTTCATGGACAAATTCTTCCAAGGGCTCAACGTCACCTACACCCCCCGCCAAGTCGAAGGCCGCTCCATGTTCCCCGAAACCATCGTCTGCCGCTCCGCCGCCGAAATAGGGTGCGACCTGCTCATCTCCGTCACCACCGACACCCGCGACCTCGACATCTTCGAATGGGTGGCCGGTGTACACGAACACCGCACCATCCGCAACGCCGCGGCCCTCCCCGTCCTCTACATCAACCCCCGCAACGACATCTACGTCCTCTGCGACTAGCCCCTCCCCACCGCCCCGCCGCGCAACACCCTCGCCGCCAACCACCTCCCCGTTTCTGGATGCTTTGCAGCATCCTTTTTTTTGTCAAGTCAACATTTATTCGTACATTTGCAACACCATCCGCAACACCCCCATGAACGACATTGACATCATAAACAGCCAATTCAACACCACCCTGCCCCTCGAAATCACCCCCGAGCTCCGGGCCGGATTCCCCAGCCCCGCCGAGGAATACCTGCACGACAGCCTCGACTTCAACCGCGACCTCATCAAACACCCCGAAGCCACCTTCTACGGCCGTGTCACAGGCGACAGCATGACCGATGCCGGCATCAACGACGGCGACATAGCCGTCATCGACAAAGCCCGCGAACCCCACAACGGCTCCATCGTCGTGGCCTTCGTCAACAAAGAATTCACCATCAAATACCTCGACACCACCCACAAAGACCAAGGCTACATAGAACTGCGCCCCGCCAACCCCAAATACAAACCCATCCGCATCGGCCCCGACGACGAATTCGAAGTGTGGGGCGTCGTCATCTTCACCATCAAACCCTGGAACTGACCCATGCCCTACTTTGCCGTCATAGACTGCGACAACTGCTACGTATCCTGCGAGCGCGTGTTCCGGCCCGACCTCAAACACACGCCCGTCGTGGTATTGAGCAACAACGACGGCTGTGTGGTAGCCCGCTCCAACGAAGCCAAACAACTTGGAATCAAGGCCGGCACCCCCTACTTCAAACTCGCCGCCCAATACCCCGACAGCAACATCGCCGTCTTCTCCAGCAACTACGAACTCTACGGCGACCTCACGGCACGCGTCATGACCATCATCGCACAAGAGTCGCCCGCCTACTTCCGCTACTCCATCGACGAAGCCTTCGTCCTCCTCCACGGCATGGACCCCTCCACCCTCAAACCATGGGGCGAACGCATCCACCGCACCATCATGCAACGCGTAGGCATGCCCGTAAGCATCGGAATAGCGCCCACCAAAACCCTGGCCAAAATGGCCTCGCACTTCGCCAAACACTACCCCGGCTACCACCACTGCTGCCTCATCGACACCGAAAGCAAACGGCGCAAAGCCCTCAGCCTCTTCCCCATCGACGAAGTGTGGGGCATCGGTCGCCGCTTCGCCGCCAAACTCCAGGCACTCGGCGTGACCAACGCCCTCGACCTCGCCGACAAAAGCCCCGAATGGGTACACGCCACCTTCAACAAAATCGTAGTCACCCGCACTTGGCAGGAACTCAACGGCATCGACTGCGTTCCCAACGACAAGCCCGCCGACAAAAAAAGCATCTGCGTCAGCCGCAGCTTCCCCGGCATGATATCCGACATCAACCTGCTGCAAACCTACGTAGCCAACTATGCCGCCCGCTGCTCCGAAAAACTGCGTAGGCAAAACACCGCCGCTGCCGCACTCGGCGTGTTCCTCTCCACCAACCCCTTCCGCGACGATCTGGACCAATACCACAACTTCGGCGAAACAACACTCCTCACCCCCACCAACTCCTGCATCGACATCACCAAGAAAGCACTGCAATGCCTCGACCAAATCTATAAGCCCGGATTCCACTACAAACGGGCAGGCGTCATCGTGTTCAGCACCGAAAGCGGCGCCGGCATACAAACCAACTTCATCGACTTCGACGCCGACCACCACGACAAAATGAAGAAACTAGACCGCGCCCTGGACCGCATCAACCGCACCAACGGCACCGAAACCGTCATCCTCGGCACCCAGCAATTCCCCGGCCGCACCCCCTCCGGCAAGTCCACCCTCTTTGCCGACGCCATCAAACACCAGTTCCGGAGCCCCAACTACACCACCCGCTGGTCCGACATCATCCGCCTGTCCTAACCGCCGCCGCCCCCTCCTCCCCGCCCCCGTTCCAACCCCTTCCCTCCCCCTTTCAAACCCCTTCACGCCCCCTTGCGGCACCCCTCCGCATTCCCTCTCCCCTTCCCCGCACTCCCATGCCGCTCCGCTCCCTGTTCACCCCATCACGACCACTTCTTTCCATCATCTCCACCCGGCAGGTCAAGAGAAGCTTTATAAGGGCTTAACAACGTCTGAAGACAAAGCGGAGCGGAGCCGCAACGCGACCCTTGACGGAACAAACCGGGAGGCAGGATGCACCGAAACGGGAAGCCCATCGGCCTGTAATGCAGGGGCAACCGCAACGGAACGAAGGCAACAACCGGGACAACAGCGCGGGGAAAAACAACATTTAACACTAATTACTGACAATATGTCAGTTTTATTGTGTATCTTTGCAAAATAAAAAGCAAGACACAGAAGAGTCAAACGTAAACACATTCACACAATCAACGGCAAGGCCGCCACCTGCAAAAGGGACAAAGGGTACACCTTCCGGCACAACAACGGCACAAAGAGACGGACAAAGCACACATGATAAACAAGGAGACCATACAACGGATCATGGACACCACCCAGATTGAGGAGGTGATAGGCGAATTCGTGTCGTTGAAAAAGCGCGGCTCGAACCACATTGGCTGCTGCCCTTTCCACAACGAAAAAACGCCTTCGTTCTATGTATCGCCCAGCAAAGGCATATACAAGTGTTTCGGTTGCGGCAAGTCGGGCAACGCCGTGGGTTTCCTGATGGACCACGAGCACTACACCTATCCGGAGGCGTTGCGCTACCTGGCCAAGAAATACAACATCCCCATTGAGGAGGAACGCCTCACCGAAGAGCAACAGGAACGCCAGAACGAGCGCGACGGCCTGTTCCATCTGAGCGAGTTTGCGCAGAAATACTTTGCCGAACTGCTGTATAACGACGAGATGGGGCGGGCCATAGGGCTGAGCTATTTCCATCAGCGCGGACTGAGCGACGAGGTGATAAAAACATTCGGGCTGGGATATTGCCTGGACGAGTGGTCGAATTTCACCGACCACGCACGCAAAAACGGCTACAGCAACTCCATGCTGGAAAAGACGGGGCTGACCATATTCAGGGATGACGGCAAGTCGTTCGACCGTTTCAGAGGGCGTGTGATGTTTCCGATATACAGCATATCGGGGCGTGTGCTGGGATTCAGCGGGCGCGTGCTCTCGAAAGAGAAACAGGTGGCCAAGTATGTCAACTCGCCCGATTCGGAAATATACAACAAAGGCCACATACTTTACGGACTGTTCCAGGCCAAGAACGCCATAAGCAAGGCCAACAAGTGCTATCTGGTGGAGGGAAATGTGGACGTGGTGTCGATGCACCAATCGGGAGTGAGCAACACGGTGGCGTCGTGCGGCACCTCGCTCACCACCGAGCAAATCAGGCTGATAAAACGATACACGCCCAATGTGACAGTATTGTACGACGGCGACTCGGCTGGCATAAAGGCGGCGCTGCGGGCGGTGAACCTTCTGTTTGAAGAGGGCATGCATGTGAGGGTGGTGCTTTTCCCCGACGGGGAAGACCCCGACAGCTATGCCCAAAAGTATGGCTCCACCCATCTGCAGGAGTATCTGCAGAACCATGAGGAGAACTTTGTGGAGTTCAAGACTCATGTGCTGATGGACGATATACAGAACGACCCCATCCGGAAGACGGAGGTGCTGAAAGAGATAGTCAGCACCATAGCCCTGGTGCCCGACATGATAGAGCGGCAGGAGTACATCTCGCTGACAGCGTACAAGTTCCAGATGTCGGAGCAAGTGCTGAACCAGCAGCTCACACAGACCATTGCCAACAACATGGCAAAGGCATTTAAGGAGGAAAACAAACGGCAGGCACAGAGTGCTTCGGACACACCAACCCCACCGACCACACCCGAGAGCGCCCCCGCACCCGTAAACATGCCCGCCATCAACGAATACTCATCCAACATCCTGCCCAGTGGATACACCGCCCCTACCCAATACCTGCCGTCGGAGCGGCCCGCCGAGCCTCAGGAGAAACAACTGATAAAACTGCTGCTGAACCACGGGGCGAAAGAGATACCGCAGGAATTCCAGGATGAGAACGGCAACAGCACCACTGTCAATACGAGGGTGGCCGAAGTTATTGTGTACGAAATAATCGAAAGCGGCTCCACATTCGACAACCCCGTGTACCAACAAATATTCCAACTGTACAAGACCGCGATAGACGAGCAACAGCCATTGCCCGACGCCAACTTCTTTGCGGTACACAACGACAGCCTGATACGCAACACCGCGTTGACACTGATGCTGAACACATATACGGTGAGCAACCTGTGGCATGAACGGAAAAACATTTCCATACCGTCGCTGGACACCCACCTGCTGAGCGATGTGACGGAATCGCTACTCACATTCAAACAGAAGAAGTGCGAACAGATGATGCAGCAAAACAGCTATGCCTTGCGGCAATGCAAAGACGAGGAAGAGATGATGGTGTTGTTGGCCAAGCAACAGCAACTCAACAAGCTGCACCTGAAAATATGCAACGAATTGAATCGGGTGGTGGTATAGACGCCGACCCGCCCCAGCCCATACGACTAACATAAAAACACAAGAACTACATATAACACAATACGATTAATGGACATTCAAAAAATAAAACTGCGCTACGGAATAATAGGAAACGACCCGAAACTGAACATGGCCATCAACAAGGCCATACAGGTGGCCCCCACTGATTTGAGCATACTGATATCGGGCGAGAGCGGAGTGGGCAAGGATGTGTTTTCGCGCATCATACACGAGAACAGCCTCCGCAAACACGTAAAGCAGGGCAAAGGCCTGATATCGGTGAACTGCGGAGCCATACCGGAAGGCACAATAGAGAGTGAGCTGTTTGGACACGTGAAGGGAGCATTTACGGGTGCAGAGCGCAACCGCAAGGGCTATTTCGAAGAGGCCGACGGGGGCACCATATTCCTGGACGAGATTGGCGAGTTGCCGCTGGCCATGCAGGTGAAGCTGCTGCGTGTGCTGGAAAACGGCGAGATAATGCCCGTGGGCTCATCGACAGCGCAGAAAATCAATGTGCGGATAGTGGCTGCCACCAATGTGGACCTGGTGGCGGCGGTGCGCGACGGACATTTCCGCGAGGACCTCTACTACCGACTGCAACAAATATCAATAAGCATCCCCCCGCTGCGTGAACGCAAGGACGATATTCCGCTGTTGTTCCGTAAATTCTCGTCGGATGTGGCCGAGAAATACAACATGCCGCCCATCTTCCTTACCGAGGATGCACGGCAATACTTGATGAACTACCCTTGGTACGGCAATATCCGCGAGCTGAAAAACATGACTGAGCAGATAGCCGTGGTGGAGACAGAGAGGACTATCACCCGGGCCATATTGCAGAACTATCTGAACTATGTGCCAGAAGAGAAGATGCCCGCACTGGTGACCCCGACAATGAACAGCAACACGACCATCTCGGACAGGGAGCTGTTGCTGAAAGCCCTTTCGATGGGACAGATGATAAGCGAGATGCGCAACGAGATAAACGACCTGCGGCACGCTGTGACACAACTGGCACATGGGATGGCACTGCCCGCCGACAACGCTGTGCAGAGGCCTACATACCAATATATTGACCAGCCGGCCACGCACGGAGGCAACCCCCTGCAAAACTCGCAGTTTGCAGTGCTCGACACCATGCATCCCGAAGAGGAGTTTCAGGAGAGTGTGCCCGTGGAGGACGAGCCCCTGGCACTGGAGGAGCGCGAGAAAAAGGCCATAAAACTGGCCCTGCAACGGCATGGGGGCAAGCGCACACTGGCCGCCCAAGACCTCCACATTTCGGAACGAACGCTGTACCGCAAGATAAAAGAATACAACATAGACATCTGATAAACAGGGATGACGGAAAAGATGTGCCGTTTCCCCCTACACAAACAACACCAGTAAGGAGTGAACACCAACGACATACACATAGAGTTGCCTGCATCGAAGAGTCTGAGCAACCGCTGGCTGATACTCAACTACCTGTACAACTCGTCGTTTGTGCTGCGAAACCTCTCAACAGCAAACGACACCCAACTGCTGCAGGCCCTGCTGAACCAGTTGAGGCACGGCAGTTCGAACCTCTTCTACTGCAACAATGCAGGGACAGTGGCACGGTTTCTGATTGCGGTGCTGGCCATCACACCGGGGCAATGGGTGCTGACCGGCGACGAGCGGCTGAAACAACGGCCCATGGGACCACTGATAGACTCACTGCGCAGCATGGGGTGCAAAATAGAATGCACGGGCGAGGAGGGTTTTCTGCCCGTGAACATCACGGGATACATACCGCAATACAAAATGACGGAGATAGACCCGTCGACCAGCAGCCAGTTTGTGTCGGCCATGCTGCTGATAGGCACGCAACTGCCCAACGGATTGACGCTGACGCTGACCGACAGGGCGGCATCGCGACCCTATATCGACATGACCTGTGCCGTGCTGAACCAGGCAGGGATAGAGACCTCGGTGAGCAGGAACAAAAGGGTGTACCGCGTAAATCATTTTCCACAAGAGAAATGCACGAAGAACCTAGTGGTCAATATAGAGCGTGACTGGTCGTCGGCATCGTATATTTATGCGGCAGCGGCATTGATGCCAGGGATAAGGCTGCGCATGGCGGGCCTGACCCTGACCTCGAGCCAGGGCGACAGGGTGTTGGCTCAACTGTTCGAGAAACTGGGGGTGAAGACACTCGAAGTGCGTTCCCCCTACCGTGCCAACCAACGCTCGGTTACAATAGAAGGCACGGGAATGCACGAAAGCCTGTTTGAATACAACTTCATTGACTGTCCCGACCTGCTGCCGGCGGTGCTGGTGTGCTGTGCCGCATTGGGAGTAAAGGCGCGGCTGCGGGGAATAAAAAACCTGAGGCTCAAAGAGTCGGACCGACTGGAAGCCTTGAAAGAGGAACTGGGCAAGATGGGGGCCACCATGAACATGACAGCCACAGAGGCACGGCTGGTTCCGTCGACGCTACATCCCACCGAACCCGTCAAAACACATGGCGACCACCGCATTGCAATGGCCTTCGGAGTGCTGACGCTGATATACCCAGACCTTGTGATAGAGGATCCGGACCAGGTGAGCAAATCATTCCCTGATTTTTGGCAGCAACTGAAAACCTTAAAGAAGGCTGCGAGCGTCCGGAACCAATAAAAAAGTAAAGGGCTGAAGCGGGGATGGGAGCAGGGACTGTGTACCGCCCCGTCAGAATGCATACGCCACGATACCTACTAGGCCCGATGCCGCAATGAGCAATATCGGGCTTACTTTTTTTAGAGAGAGGATAAAGACACCGACAAAAATGAGCAGACTGAGGACAAACTGAAGGGAGAAGCCCGGCTGGCCGAAGCTGTCGACCGAAAGCAGCTGGAGGGCCGCCGCGGCAATGAGGCCCACAACCGTCATTCTGAGTACACGGAACACATTGGCAACGTCCTTGTTGCCTTTCATGTACTGAAGGAAAATCACGGCCACAATCATCAAAACTATGGGCAGCAAAATTACCGCCGACGAAGCCAAAATGGCACCAAGCACCGCCTGCCAGGGCTCGTATCCGGCATTGAGCACAGCGGTATAGCCGGTATAGGTGGCAGTATTGATGCCCACAGGTCCAGGGGTCATCTGGCTTACGGCAAGGATATCGGTAAACTCCTGCGAAGTGAGCCAGTGGTGATTAACGGTGACCTCGTTTTGGATAAGGGCTATCATTGCATAGCCGCCGCCGAAAGTGAAAATGCCAATCTTGAGGAAAGTCCAGAAAAGTTGCAGAAAAACCATATATCAGTTGTTTATCGGAATGAAATAAATACCAGTTGTCAAGACAATTTGTCGCCGTTAGGGTTAGAGTTGCGGCGGTCGGACCACCGGCCATAGAGGAACCCCAGCACCAATGCGGCAATGATAATGAAGATGGGGCTTACGTCAAAAAGCCAAATAAGCAGTGCCGACAGTATGGGAATCCAGCAAGTGGACCACGTGACTTGTGCCGACTTGGCGAGACGGAACACCGGGGCGGCAATCAGTGCCACCACAGCAGGACGCACCCCCATAAAAAAGTGCTCGACTACAGGATAGCCCCTCAATTGACGGAAGAACATGGCCAACAGCAGGACAATCATTATCGGAGCTACGATATTTCCGGCCACGGCCGACATGGCACCCCATGCGCCCCGCAACCGATAGCCCAGCCCAGTGGCCATATTCACGGCCAAAACGCCTGGCATAGACTGGGAAAGGGCCAGTTGGTCGAGGAATTCCTCCCGGCTCATCCAGTGACGTTTGTCCACCAACTCATCCTCCATGACGGGTATCATGGCATACCCTCCCCCAATGGTGAAAGCACCTATTTTAAAAAAAGAGTAGAAAAGTTCACAATATTTTACCATGTTTCACGTTATAAATTGTTTTTTATAACGTAGTAATACGGAAAAAATTGTAATAGAATTAATAACAAAATAAAATAAACAACACAAAAAATAGACATTTATGGTACTATTAGACATTTCTAACGGGTGGAAAACCGTCATCATGATTTTGGCCATGATAGCAGTGTTCTACTTCTTCCTCATCCGCCCTCAAAGCCAAGAAGCTAAACGTGTAGCAGCATATCTGGACAGCCTAAAAGAAGGCGACCGCATAATGACCTCAGGAGGACTTCACGCCACTATAGTGAGTACCGATGCAAGCCAGGCCGTGATAGAAATAGCACCCGGCACACGCATCAAAGTGGCCAAATCGTCAATCCAGCCTATTCCCGAGCGCAAACAGAAAAAATAACCTCCTGCACGAAAGCTATTGGTCTCATATATAAATACAACTCAAATCTATCATAACCATGCATGACGGCTCTATCCGCAAAAGAATCATCGACACTGCCACACGCTTATACGTTACCAATGGTTGTCACAAAGTGTCCATGAACGACATCTCTGCCGAGATGCATATCTCCAAGCGCACCATCTATCAACACTTCGAAAATAAAGAAGAACTGTTGAAAGAATGTTTCAACAACCTGAGACAACAATCCGACGCTGTTATCCGTGACTTGCGCAACCAAATAGAATCGCCTATCATCATTATGCTGGCTAATTTCAAATACATCACAGCATACAGCTCACAACTGAGCACCCTGATTAAAGATGTAATGAATTATTATCCAAGCGTATACGATAGTCTATTTCCAGCTGATCCCGACAAGCTTTCGGGTAATATGTATTCCTCACTCTATCGCATCAAACAGAAAGGAATGCTTCGTCCCAACGTCAATATCAACCAAATGGTCCACGTGTACGGCATTATTATGCATAATCTCCAGACCAAATTCTATTCTGTTGAAGCCACAAACCTGATTTTCGAGAATTGCTACAACATCCTGCGTGGAATACTCACCATCGAGGGCGTGAAATATCTTGACGAAAACGAAGATGCTATCAGGCAAAGCATCGACAAGATAAAAGACATACATTACGTTTTATAACAGTCTATCCCACCCACCGATTGCATTAATCCTCTCTATCAGTACAATACCCGTCGAAACACAGAACAAACAATATAACAAACAATCATTCGAAAACATGAATTCAACATTCAGAACAACACTCGTATTTGCCCTGTTGTGCTCAACCATGCTCGCCGCCACGGCCCAAACGTCCGACCGTTTGCGTCTTTCGCTGAGAGAGGCACAGGACTATGCAGTAGAACACAACTACGCCATGCAGAACGCCAGCCTCGACGTGAAGAAAGCCGAAGCCTCCCGTTGGCAAACACTTGCAACGTTATTGCCCCAGGTCAAGACCGGATTTGACTACCAGAACATGTGCGGCTATGTTATGAATTTCGGAGGACGCGGCGGCTCCATGTCGTCCATGTTGCCCGACTCCATCACCATCGGAGGTACCACCTTCCCCATTTCTTTCCCCACCAGCAGTGCAAGTTCCACATCATCCAGCGCCATACCGATGAACCCCAACGGCACTTTCAGCATCACCGCATCACTGGCAGTTACCGGAGCACAAATAGTTGGTACACTAATTAAAGACATAGCACTCAACGTGGCACAGACCACTGCCCAACAAACCGAGCAGAAAACCCGCGCCAATGTAAAGAACGCCTACACCTCTATCCTGATTATGGAGCGTACCGCCAAACTCCTTGACACCAGCCTGCAGAACATGCAACAGCTGCTTGCCACCACACAGGCCAGCGTTGCCGCCGGTGCCACCGAGCAAGTCAATGCCGACAAACTCTCGGTGCAGGTGGCCACGATGCGCAGCAACATCAACTCCACCCAGCGCACGCTGAACATGCTCTACAACTCCCTCATACTCCTGCTTGGCACCGATGTCAACACAAAGCTGGAACTCACCACACCGCTCGAGCAAGTGCTCGACATCGACTATGCCGCAAAACTCACCTTGGGCGGTTTCCGCATTGAAAACAACTACGACTATAAACTGCTCCAGCAGAGCGAAAAGCTCTCTCGCAAGCAACTCACCCTCGCCTGGATGGACTACACTCCTACCCTGTCGGCCTATTATCAGTACAGCAACAAAACCTACTTCGGCAAAGATGCCGGATTCAATATGACCCCGCCCAACATGGTGGGTGCCAGCGTGAGCCTGCCGATTTTCCAAAGCGGTGCACGCATTGCCAAAACCAAAGAGGCCAAGATAAACTACCAAGAAACCTTGAACAACAAACAACAGGCCGAGGACGGACTTAAGGTGCAGTACAATCAATTGTGCTACGACCTTGTGTCCGCCATCGAGAACTACCAAATACAGAACGAGAACCTCAACGTCACCCGTCGCGTGTTCCGCAACATTTCCGAAAAATACACCTACGGCCACGCCAGCAATCTGGAAGTAACCAATGCCAGCACCGACATCATCACCGCCCAAAGCAACTACATACAAGCCGTAATGAGCGTGGTTCAGGCTCAGGTAGCCCTCGAAACCCTCCTCGGAATGTAATCCCAACCCCACACGAAACAAAACAAATAAAACAACAAAAAAAAACATTTCATCCCTATATGAACAAAATTGTAAAAGACCTCACCCTCCTGCTCCTCGCCGGAGCACTGGTAGCCTGCGGAGGCAAAAGCGCCGAAAAACAAGCCACCACCACCAAAAAGGAGTCCGAAAAAGTCAAAGTCCAAACCCTCTCGAACGAGCGTATAGCCAAAAATCTGGAACTTTCGGCCACCCTCGAAGGATACGAAACCATGAACATCTCGCCCAGCATCACCGGCCACATCGAACACATCTACGTAGAAGTAGGCAGCCGTGTGCAAAAAGGCAGCATGCTCGTGCGCATGGACCAAACCCAACTCAACACCACCCGCATCAACCTCAACAGTACCAAAGTCGAGCTCGACCGTGTGACCAGCCTCAAAGCCTCCGGCAGCATCAGTGAGCAGGTCTATGACCAAACCAAAGCTGGCTACGACCAGCTGGTCGAAACCGAGCGTTTCCAAAATGAGAACACCTTTGTGCGTGCCCAATTCTCAGGCATCATCAGCGCCAAAAACTACGAAGACGGCGAAATGTACACCGGTGCTCCCATCCTCACACTCACTCAAATCAGCCGCCTCAAGGCCATCATCAATATTCCCGAGACCTATTTCCCCCTCGTCAAGCAAGGTATGAAAGTTGATGTACGCAGCGACATCTACCCCGACAAAACATTCCCTGCCACCATCGAGATAGTTTATCCCACCATCGACCCCTCCAGCCACACCTTCCAAGCCAAACTCAACATACCCAACGGCTCCGAGAAAATACGTCCCGGTATGTATGTCAAAACCACTTTGGCCCTGGGTCAAATCGACGCCATCGTAGTGCCCTATCAGAGCGTACTCAAACTCACCGGAAGCAATGAACGCTATGTCTTCACCAACCATGACGGCACCGCCCACCGTGTAGCCGTCACCCTCGGTCAGCGTTTCGACGACCGCATCGAAATCATCCCCGTCATCCCCGGCGACCTCAAAGAAGGCGACCAACTCGTAGTCACCGGTCAGGCCCGTCTAGTCGACGGCAGCAAACTGGAAATAGTAGAGAACTGATAAAGCCCCGCAACTATGGCCATTTACAAAACAGCAATCAACAAGCCCATCACCACCGGCCTCATCTTCGTGGCCGTCATCGTACTGGGCCTCTTCTCCCTCACGCGTCTGCCCATCGACCAGATGCCCGAGATGGACCCTCCCTACGTCACCGTGATGACCACCTACGCCGGTGCCAACGCCAGCGAAATCGAGACCAACATCACCAAAATCATCGAAAACTCCTTGAACTCGGTCGACGGTCTCAAAAACATAACCTCCACATCGAAAGACAACATCTCCGTTGTAAGCCTTGAATTCGAATGGGGCTCCAACATCGACGAAGCGCTCAACGACATCCGCTCCTTCGTCGACCTTCTCTACGACAACCTCCCCGACGGCGTGTCGCGTCCCATGATCCTGAAGCTCAACTCCAGCGCCATGCCCATCATGGTCTACGGCTTCACCGCCGATGAGAGCTACTCGGGTCTCGACCGCATACTCGAAGACAACGTCACCAATGTCCTCAACCGCGTTGACGGCATCGGCAACATCACCGTCAGCGGTGCCCCCGAACGATACATCTACATCGACCTCGACCCCAAACAACTCGACGCCTACGGCCTCAGTCTTGAAATGGTCGGCAACGCCATCAGCGCCAACAACCTCGACCTCGCCAGCGGCACCGTCAAAATGGGCAAAGAGCAATACCAAATGCGTGTCAAGGGCGAATACGTGGAAAGCTCCGAAATCAACGACATCGTAGTCACCACCACCCCCACCGGCAAGCAAATCTTCGTGCGCGACCTCGCCACCGTGCGCGACACCATCAAAGACCTCTCCCTCGACGAGAAAATCAACCGCCAGGACGGCGCACGACTCATCATCACCAAACAAACCGGTGCCAACACCGTGGCCATCGCACGTGAAGTGAAAGCCCAAATGCAGGAAATACAGAAAACACTGCCTCCCGACATTCAAACCACACTTATCCGCGATGCCTCCGAAGAAATCGTCAACGCCATCAACGGCCTTACCGAGAGTATATTCTACGCACTCCTCTTCGTAGTACTCGTCGTGCTTATATTCCTTGGCAACTGGCGCAGCACCATCATCATCGCCCTCACCATCCCCATCTCCCTGGTCACCTCGTTCATCTATCTGCTCCTTGCCGACAGCTCGCTCAACATCATCTCCCTCGCCTCCCTCACCGTGGCCATCGGTATGGTGGTTGACGATGCCATCGTGGTAATCGAAAACATCACCAAACACATCGAACGTGGCGAAAACCCACGCGAAGCCGCCATCTGTGCCACCAACGAGGTTTGGACCTCCGTCATCGCCACCACGCTGGTGCTTGTGGCCGTCTTCGTGCCCCTCACCATGCTGCCCGGCATGATGGGCATCTTCATGAAAGAACTCGGCTGGATTGTTACCATCGTGGTATGCGTCTCCACTACCGCAGCCATCACCCTTATCCCCATGCTCTCATCCAAGATGCTAAAGGAAAAGCCCTTCTTCCTCACCGAGCAAGCTCGCAAGGAAGCCGAAGCCAAAAAAGCCAACAAGCGCTTCACCTACGAGAACACTATTGGCAAGGCCTTCAATGCCATCGAAGCCGCCTACGCCAATCTCCTCCGCTGGTGCCTCAAGCACAAACTGGCCACCCTCCTCTTCTTCGCTGCACTCTTCATTGTGTCGCTCATTCCCATCATCACGGGTGCCATCGGCATGGACTTCATGAAAGAGCAGGACAACGGCCGCATGAGCATCACCGCCGAGCTGCAGCGCGGCACACGCATCGAAGAAACCCTGAAGACCGCCCGTCGCATGGAGGACGATATTTACCGCATCCTCGGCGACGACGTCATCGTTGTCTCCACCTCGGCCGGTTCCAACGACGACGCCGGCATGTCCGCCCTCTTCAACAGCACCACCAACAACAAAATCAGCATGACCATCCGCTGCACCAAGAAGTACGACCGTAAAAAGACCATCTTCGAAATGCAGGAACAGCTTCGCCAATGCTTCGCCGAATATCCAGAGCTCATCAACTACCAGGTGAACCAAGGCGGCGGCATGGGCGGTGGCAGCAACAACAGCCTCCAAGTAGAAATCTACGGCTACGACTTCGACCAAACCACCGCCTTCACCAACCAGTTGCGCCAACGCGTAATGGAGAATGTGCCAGGTGCACGCGACACCAAGGTCAGCCGCGACGAAGACCGCGCCGAGCTCAAAATCACCTTCGACAAGCAGAAACTCGCCCTCCATGGCCTCAACGGCTCCACCGTCGCCATGTACGTCCGCAACCGGGTCAACGGCATGGCTGCCGGATTCCTCAAAGAGGACGGCGAAGAATACAACATCGTTGTACGACTGCAGGAGGTATACCGCTCCTCCATCTCCGACATCGAGCAACTCTCCATCCCCACCCCCACGGGCAAAATCATCAAACTCGAAGAGTTGGCCCAAATCGAGGAATACTGGTGCCCGCCCACCATCGAGCGCAAAAACCGCCAGCGTTACCTCACCCTCACCGTCATGCCTTACAAAACCTCGCTGCGGCAACTGGCCCAGAGCGTACAGAAAGAGATTGACGATATGGGCGTACCAGCCGACATCCATGTGGCACTCGCCGGTAACTACAAAGACCAGCAAGACTCTTCCCGCGACATGGGGCTCCTTGCCCTCCTCATCATCATGCTTGTCTACATCGTCATGGCCTCCCAGTTCGAAAGTTTCGGCAAACCTGCCATCATCATCACTTCCATCCCCTTCGCTCTCACAGGTGTCGTCTTCATACTCCTCCTCACCGGACAGAACCTCGACATGATTGGCATGCTCGGTCTGGTGCTGCTCATCGGCATCGTGGTCAAGAACGGTATCGTGCTGGTCGACTACATCAACCTCCTCCGCGAACGCGACATCCCCCTCTATGAGGCTATCGCACTTAGCGGACAGAGCCGTCTACGCCCCGTGCTCATGACCGCCTTCACCACCATCCTCGGCATGATACCCATGGCAACCTCCCGCAGCGAAGGCTCCGAAATGTGGACCACCATGGGACTCGTTGTCATCGGAGGTCTCACCGTCTCCACCTTTGTCACCCTCCTTGTCGTCCCCGTACTCTACGGTGCCTTCAACCGCCGTGGCGACCACGAACGCCAGGAAAAAATACGCAAGAAATTTGTATTCATGAACATCGAACTCGACAACACCAACCCCAACAATAACAGCTTATGAAATCAGTCCTCATAGTATTCAATCAAGCCAACACCGAACGTGTTGAATACATGCTCGACATGCTCGAAATCCGTGGCTTCACCTTTTGGGAAAATGTGCAGGGACGCGGCCATGCCAACGGCGACCCACACCGGGGCACCCACACCTGGCCCGAAATGAACAACGCCATCATGACCGTCATCGACGACAACCAGGTCGAACCCCTCCTCCTTGCCGTCCGCAAACTGGACAAACGCAACGAAGAGGTAGGCGTGCGCGCATTCGTCTGGAACATCGAGCAAATGGTATAAAAACCAATCACTTGTATCCCATCCAAGCCTCTCTTTCCTACGCTGGGAAGAGAGGCTTTTTCACTACCATTAGCTACCCACTCTCCAAAAATCACCTCCATTCATTACCTTCCACCTTCCAAAAAGGCAGTATTTTTGCAATCGAAATCAAAGAGAACAATCATACTTTTGTCATAAGATAACACTTTGGTTTTTAGGATTAATAACTGTACGCAAAGCCCCGCCCAATGCGGGGTTTTGAGTTTTATAAAACCGATGTTCCCCTCTCTCCCCGCCCTTTCTCCCAGCCACCTCTCTCAGTTCTCTCATTCCCATTCCCAACCCCACTCACAATTCTTTCCAGCCTATCCCGCACCCACCACACCCCCCTCTCCTACTCATCCCACTCCCCTACCCCGTCCCCTGTTAGTTTGTCTTGACAAGCCAATCAGTTTAACCAGCAAAAATCTGTCAAGCGATTTCAGGAAAACACACATCCCCTGTTAGTTCGCTTACTGCTCACCCCTTATTCACGTCTTCCATAGCTCTTATTCACCAGTAAAGCGAATATGATTTCAACAAGGAGTAACAGACTGGTGGAAGGGAAATGGAGGCGGAACGGGCAATGATTGGAGGCGATTGGGAGGCAAAACACAATTCCCTACACCGGGAACTATTGCAGGATGCAGCAATAATTGAAGGCAATTTGGAGGCAATACACAATATAATTATAGAGGAGGCGTTATACAAGTATGATGCAAAGGAAACTGATTTTGACACTTGCCGCACTGATGTGGCTGCTGCCCCTTAGGGCACAGGAAGAAACAGAGGTTGCCCAAGGGCTCACTGCCGCACAATTGACCGAGAAAGGGGTAAATGCCGAGCAGCTGGGGCTAACCGAGCTGGCCGAGAAATACTACCGCAAAGCCATAGAGAACGACAACAACGGTGACGAACAGCCCTACCTGCGGCTGGGTATACTGCTGGAGCAGAAAGAATACTACGACGAAGCCGCCCGGCTGTTGAGCCGCTGCAGCAGCGCCGAGGCATTGGGACACCAGGCTTTCTGCCTCATTCAGCAAAGGCTGATCGACAGTGCCTCGCACTGTGCCGAACGCGCCATCGAAGCCGACCCGAAATCAGCCTTGGCCATGTCGATGATGGCCTATGTGGAAACCGAGCGCGACCAGCATGTGAATGCCATAGCATGGGCCAACCGCGCGTTGAAAGCCGAGCCGAACTTTGCACGCGGCGAGAATGTGATGGGATACATACAATTCCGCAAAGGCAACCACACCGAGGCCATGCGCCACTTCAAAAAAGCCATACAGCTGGACAGCACACTGGCCGAGGCATACTACAATCTGGGTACCCTTTACTGCATACGCAACAGTCAGGAAATGGCCATCAAACTGCTGAAACAGGGTCTGCGTCGCAATCCGCGCAACATAAAGCTCTACACCGCCATGGCCTATGCCTACCGCATGCGGGGCGACGACCCGAAAGCAATGGAGTGCTATAACCAGATACTGGAATACGACAGCATCCATACACCGACCCTGAACCGCATAGGAGTGCTGTACCGCGAGCAGGGCCACTACGAAAGGGCCATCGCCTTTCACCGCCGCGCCCTCAGCATACACCCCAACGATGCCTCGGCCTACAAGTATATAGGCAAAGCCTATATCGATTGGGGCAACTACGACAAAGCCATACAGAACTTTATACGCGCCACCAATATCAGCACCACCGACGACGAGACCTATATGTATCTGGCCGAACTGTACGGCAAACAGAAAAAAGGGGAACGCAAACAGCAGTCCGCCTACAAGAAAGCCGCCCGACTGGGCAACAAGGAGGCCCAGGCCTGGCTGGTGAAAAAAGGCATAGGCTGGTAGCGTAACATACAACCGCCCTCCAAGAGCGGGGTGAAGCACCCCGGCACAGAGACCGCAAAAGCCCCAAAGCCAGCACCCGCGGAGGGGATGAAAAATGAAGAAAGAGAAAAAAAATTGTGTAATTGAAAAAAAATGTGTTACTTTGCAAAATAAATACACGCGTACAATAAATAATATATAATAATGGAATATACGTCCTCATAGGACATTGCCCCATTCTACAGACGAAATAAAAATAGACACAACATACATGAAAAATTTAGTAATCGTAGAGTCTCCAACCAAATCGAAGACCATCGAGAAGTTTCTCGGTAAAGATTATGTAGTGAAATCGAGCAACGGCCACATCCGCGATTTGGCCAAAAAAGAGATGAGTATTGACATCGATAATCAGTACGAGCCCGAATACCACATCACCGAGGAGAAGCACAAACTGGTTGCCGACCTGAAGAAAGCAGTGAAGGAGGCCGACCAGGTATGGCTGGCATCCGATGAAGACCGCGAAGGGGAAGCCATAGCATGGCATTTGCAGGAGACACTGAAACTGAATCCTGAAAACACAAAGCGAATCGTATTCAACGAGATTACACAGAAGGCGATACTCCACGCCATCGAGAATCCGCGCAATATCGACATGAACCTGGTGAATGCCCAGCAGGCACGCCGGGTGCTGGACCGCATAGTGGGTTACGAAATCAGTCCTATTCTGTGGAGCAAAATCAAGCCCGCCCTGAGTGCCGGCCGTGTGCAGAGCGTGGCGGTTCGCCTGATAGTGGAGCGGGAAGAAGAGGTGAAACAATTTGTGAGCCAAAGCTATTACCGCGTTACGGCACAGTTCCACCCCGCCAACGGCAAGATGCAGGTGATGGCGGAGTTGAGCCGCCGGTTCGACTCGCTGGAGGAAGCGGAGTCATTTATGAAGAGCCTGATAGGATGCGCCTTCAAAGTGCAGACCATCGACACCAAGCCCGCCAAGCGCACACCGGCTCCCCCGTTCACTACCTCCACATTGCAACAGGAAGCCAGCCGGAAACTGGGATTCAGCGTGGCGCGCACCATGCAGATTGCCCAGCAGCTGTACGAGAGCGGTTATATCACATACATGCGTACCGACAGTGTCAACCTGAGCGATTTGGCTCTGGACATGGCCAAGAATGAAATCACAGAGCTTTACGGTGCGAACTATGTCAAGACACGCCGCTATCAAACCAAGACCAAGGGGGCGCAGGAGGCTCACGAAGCCATTCGACCCACCTATATGAACAATCAGACCATCAATGCCGACGCTGCCCAGCGCCGATTGTACGAGCTGATTTGGAAAAGGGCGATAGCCTCGCAGATGGCCGATGCCGAGATTGAGAAGACCATTGTGGAAATCAATATCGCCAACCATGAAGAGAAATTCATCTGCCAGGGCGAGCAGGTGCGCTTTGACGGATTCCTGAAGGTGTATATGGAGTCGACCGACGACGATACCGACGAGTCGGCCGGCAGTAGCCGCACACTGCCAAAACTGATTGAAGGCATGATATTGAACCTCGATGTGGCGGAAGCCGCCGAGCACCATACCCAGCACCCGCCGCGCTACACGGAAGCCAGCCTGGTGAAGAAACTGGAAGACCTGGGTATAGGCCGTCCCTCAACCTATGCGCCCACCATCAGCACCATCCTGAAACGCGAATATGTCATTAAAGAAGACCGCGAGCCCCAAACCGTGACGAACACAGTGATTGTATTGAAGGACAACACACTGTCGACCGAGTCGAGGACAGAGAAAACCGGAGCCGAGAAGGGCAAGCTGTTCCCCACCGATATCGGAAGCGTGGTGAACGCATTCCTGATGGAACATTTTGCCGACATTATAGACTACAGCTTCACCGCAACCGTGGAGAAAGACTTTGACGACATAGCCAGCGGCAAGAAGGAATGGCGGAAAGTGATAGACAAATTCTATGTGCCATTCCACAAGAACATCAGCCAGACACAGAAAAACAGCCACCGCACCAGCGGCAGCAGGCTGATTGGAGTGGACCCCAAAAGCGGCAAGAACCTCTATGCCAAGATAGGCCGCTACGGCACATTGGTGCAGTTGGGCGATACCTCGAACGAGGAGAAGCCGAAATTTGCCAGTATGAAGAAAGGACAGAGCATCGAGACCATCACCCTTGAGGAGGCTTTGGCTCTGTTTGAACTGCCCCGCACTGTGGGACAATTTGAGGGCAACGACGTGATAGTGAGTATCGGGAAATTCGGCCCCTACGTGCGTTTGGACAAGAAATTCTACTCGCTTTCGAAAAACGACGACCCCTACGAGGTGGATTTGGACCGTTGCATAGAAATCATCAAGGTGAAACGTGCGGCAGAAGCCGAGAAGGAACGCCTACGCGAACTCTATCCCCACTCTATAGGACTGCACGACGGCGAGATGATTACCTCGAACATAGGCCGATATGGCCCGTACCTAACCTACCGCAACGAGAACTTCCGCCTGCCCAAGACGGCAAACCCTCTTGAGATGACGATTGAAGAAGCCGTTGAAATAATCAATCAGGCCGGGGTGAAAAAGCCTCGCGGACGCAAAAAGAAGACAGAGTGACGCTCAGCGTAATCATAGTCAACTACAATGTCAAGTATTTCCTTGAACAATGCCTGGAATCGGTGTACCACTCCCAACTGACTTACGGGAGTGGTGCCGACCGCATGGCCGGACCCGACGGCGGGGACTCAGTATCCATAGCCGACGGCGGCATGAAGGCATTCGAGCTGGAAGTGTTTGTTGTTGACAACGCATCGGTGGACGGGTCGGTGGAAATGGTGCGGAGGAAATACCCCCAGGTGCACCTCATTGCCAACAACGACAACCCCGGATTTGCCAAAGCCAACAACCAGGCCATACGCCAATGCAAAGGCGACTTGATATTGCTGCTCAACCCCGACACGGTGGTGGAAAGGGATACTTTCAGCCAATGTGTGGAGTTTTTCGAGAAGACACCCGACTGCGGGGGACTGACTGTGAAGATGGTGAACGGAGAGGGAAAATACCTGAAAGAGAGTAAAAGGGGATTCCCCACGCCGGCAGCCTCGTTCTATAAGATGAGCGGACTGATACACCTGTTTCCCCATTCGAAACGCATTGCTGCATACTATATGGGGCATTTGGGCGACGATAACATCAATGCCATCGACATCCTGCCCGGGGCATACCTGATGTTCAGCAGGGAAGCATACAATAAAGTGGGGGGTCTGGACGAGTCGTATTTCATGTACGGCGAGGATATCGACTTTTCGTGGAGAATAAAGCTGGCCGGATTCCAGAACTATTATCTCCCCACAGCACGCATCATCCACTACAAAGGCGAGAGCACCAAGCACGGCAGCATGAACTACGTGTACACGTTCTATAATGCGATGTCGATATTCGTGAAAAGATACTTTTCGGGAGGGAACGCACGGCTGTTCAATTCGCTGCTGCATGTGGCCATCTGGGCCCGCGCCTGTCTGGCTTGGCTGAAACGGATGGTGCAGGCCATAGTGGTGCCTTTGACCGACTTTGCCGTAGCGTTTGCCGGTTTTCTGGGGCTGAAATACCTGTGGGCCACCTATTGGGCATCGAATGTGCACTATTATCCGGCAGAATACACCTATGTGGCCATTCCTTGCTACATACTGGTGCTGATGCTGGGGAGCTGGCTATACGGAGGCTACCTGAAACCTGTGCGGTTGATGCGGATAGTGAAAGGGATGCTGGTGGGGAGCGCGTTGCTGCTGGTGTTCTACTCGCTGTTGAACGAAAGCCAACGCTACTCGAGGGCATTGCTGCTGCTGGGGTGTGCCTGGACACTGCTTTCAACACTGGGCATAAGGGGATTGCTGAGTCTGCTGCATGTGCAGGGCTATGATTTAAGACCCACAAAGAAAAGGTCATGCCTCATCATTGGCGGCGAAGAAGAGTCGCTGAGGGTGAAGCAATTCTATGAAGGACTGGGGAGTGTGAAGACACAGACCATAACGGATGCCGCACCCGACAGCAAGAGGGTGAACGAGATAATACACTATTACAAAGTGGACGAGGTGGTGTTTTGCAATAAAGATATAGCAACCCAAAAAATCATAGACATGATGACGGAGCTGAACCAGATGCCGGGCAGACGTTGGATGGTGGAATACAAGATAGTGCCCAGCGACAGCGACTTCATCATAGGCAGCAACAGCATAAACAGCACCGAGGATCTCTATGCCGAAGAGCTGCGAACCATTGCCACACCACTGAACCGACGGAACAAAAGGCTGCTGGACATTGTATCGGCAATGCTGCTGTTGGTTTTCTCGCCTATCATGATATGGGTGCAAAACGACAAGAAACATTACTTTGCCCACTGTTGGCACGTGTTGACAGGAAGAAAAACATGGGTAGGTACACCCGGCAGCGAGACCAGGGAACCGGTATTCGGACCCGAAGACGCCCTGCCCCGCCGGACTACACCCCTAAGCCCGGAAGTGCAGAAACGGTTGTATCTACGCTATATGCGAAACTATAAACTGACTACCGACATACAAATACTTCTAAAAAACATCCGCCGCATAGGCGAAGTCGCCCCCAAAAAAGGATTGGCAGGATGAATGCCCCGATAGAGGTACGGATGGAACTGAATACACGATACTGAACCAGAACTAATAAAAAAGAGAATAATGAAAATGAGAAAAACAATAACGATAATAGCATTGATGCTGATTTTGTTGCCTGCGGGCCAAGCCCAAAGCATCAATGCATTCGTGGCAGCGGGAACCGCACTTTCGCAGGTGGAAGGAGACGAGTTGAAAGGGTTCGACCACTGGGGCCTGGCTGGAAGTGTAGGCGCGTTCATCAATCTGGACCAACGGGACATGTGGGGAGCATCGATAGAGGCAGGATACAGTTGCCGAGGTATATACAACATTAAGTTCAACAGCAAGAATTACTATAACATAATCCTTAATCTGCACTATGCAGACATCCCGGTTACAGTGTTTTTCAAAGACCCCTTTGGCGGATTGCGCATAGGTGTAGGACTGGTATACAGCCGGTTGATTGCACAGCCCGAGGGCTCTATTGCTTTCAACCCCGACTACTTCATACCCGACACCAGCAATATGAAGTTTCTGAAAAACGACTTTGCGGCGGCGGCCGAAATGCGAATCAAGATTTGGAAAGGATTGCAATTCAGTCTGCGATACCAATATTCGCTGCTGCCTGTAAAGAAAGATGTAACCTTTAGAACCAAGGATAGAGAGTGGAAGAATAATTATTATAATTCGGCTGTGCAGGTGAGACTGTTGTGGCAGTTCGGATACGACGACAAACCGTCGTATGCCAAGAACAGAAGACACAGAAGAAGATAGCCGACAAGAAATATCCACCAATACCGCAGCATGATGAAATCAGCTATATTTCCTGGATCATTCGACCCCATTACCCAAGGGCATGAGGCAATAGCCCGGAGGGCATTGGCGCTGTTCGACAAAGTGTATATTGCCATAGGGGTAAACACCGATAAGAAATATATGTTCACAGTAGAGGAGCGCAAAAGGAAAATAAATGAAATGTTTGCCAACGAGGAGCGCGTGGAAGTGGTGACATATAGCGGCATGACGGTGGACCTTTGCCATAGGCTTGGGGTTCGGTTCATTGTGAGAGGAATACGCGATGCAAAAGATTTGGAGTATGAGCAAACCATCGCGGCTGTGAACCATAAGCTGGACCCCGAAATAGACACTGTGCTCCTGCTTGCCGACATGGAACACAAAGATATAAGCAGCACACTGATAAGGGAGCAGATGGCACATAAAAAGACTGAGCATGCTTGACGGCGAGATAATATACCTGAAGGGCGTTGGGCCACAAAAAGCCGACGTGCTGGCCAAGGAATACGACATACATACTTATGGCGATTTGTTGGAGTATTTCCCATTCAGGATGGTGGACCGCTCGCATATCAGTACGCTTGACAGTTTCAACGCCGACGAACCCTATATCGTATTCAAGGGGCGCATAAGCGAACTACACACCGTGGGAACGGGCCGAACGACCCGTTTGGAGGCCACATTTACCGACGGGACGGGGGTAATGCAGCTGGTGTGGTTTCAGGGCCTGAAATGGGTGAAAGAGCTCTTACAAAAGAGCCAAATTTTCATTGTGGCAGGAAAACCTTCCATGTATGGATACTCGCTGCAGCTGGTGCATCCAGACATCGAAATAGCCACCAACGACGAAGGAACAGGAACCCACCCCTTGATGCCAGTTTATCACACTACCGAGAAATCGAAAAACAAAGGCATTACGTCCAAGACCTTTGCCCGACTGACCGACACGCTATTGAAACAGCTGCCGTCATATCTGCCCGAAACATTGCCCACCGACACCGTTGCCAAGTTTCACCTGATGAGCAGAAACCAGGCTTTGAGAAACATGCACTACCCTGCATCGATGGAAGTGTGGCAGCAAGCGTTGTTTCGCGAGAAGTTTGAAGAGTTGTTTTTCCATCAATTGGACTATCAATACAGCCGCGTGTCGAGGCAGCACCATTCGGTGGGCAGGGTGTTCAGCGTAGTGGGCGAGCATTTCAATGACTTTTATCACCAACATTTGCCTTTTCCTCTCACCAATGCACAAAAACGGGTGGTGAAAGAGATTCGCCACGACATGAAAACCGGCAGACAGATGAACCGACTGCTCCAAGGAGATGTGGGAAGCGGAAAGACCTTGGTGGCTCTGCTCACCATCCTCATTGCATTGGACAACGGATGCCAAGCCTGCCTCATGGCACCGACCGAAATACTGGCCAGCCAACATTATGCGAGTTTCCAAAAAATGCTTGACGGAATGGATATCCGCACCGAACTGCTTACCGGCTCGCTGAAAGCAAGCCAGAAGAAGAAAATTAAGCAACGGCTGGCTGAAGGCGAGATAGACATACTGATTGGCACCCATGCACTGATAGAGAAAGATGTGCGTTTTAAACAGTTGGGATACGTGGTGATAGATGAGCAACACCGCTTCGGGGTGGAACAGCGGGCGAAATTGTGGAGCAAGAGCGATATTGCACCACATGTGCTGGTGATGACAGCCACACCTATTCCCAGGACGTTGGCAATGACACTGTATGCTGACCTGGATTGCTCGATAATCGACGAACTTCCTCCGGGACGTCAACCCATACGCACAACACATGGTACCGATGCCCAGCGGGCACTCTTGTTCAACTTCATGAAGCAGGAAATTGCCAAGGGCAGACAGATATATGTGGTGTACCCTCTTATCAACGAAAGCGAAAGCCTTGATTTGAAAGACCTAATGGATGGTTATGAGAGTATTTCCCGTAGTTTCCCAATGCCTCAATACCAGCTCAGCATAGTGCACGGACAGATGCCCGCCGAGGCGAAGGCATACGAGATGGAGCGTTTCAAAAAAGGGGAAACAAACATCATGGTATCGACAACGGTGATTGAGGTGGGTGTGGATGTGCCAAACGCAACGGTGATGGTGATAGAAAACGCTGAACGGTTTGGGCTGAGCCAATTGCACCAGCTGAGGGGCAGAGTGGGCCGAGGTGGAGGACAATCCTACTGCATACTGATGACCAAAGATGACCTTGGGACCACCAGCCGTCAAAGAATAGAGACTATGTGCAATACCACCGACGGTTTCGCCATAGCCGAGGCCGACCTGAGATTGCGAGGACCCGGAGACCTTCAAGGACTGCAGCAGAGCGGAATGCTTGAGTTGAAACTGGCCGATATTGTGGACGACGAGCCCTTGGTGCGTGCCACACGCGACGAAGTTCGCAGCATTCTGGAGTCCGATCCGGACCTGCTGCAACCGGAAAACGGGCCACTGCGGAGTTATATCAACCAATCGAAGAATGCCACCCGGTGGGACAAAATAAGCTGATTAGCGCCCCGCTAAATCCCTCTTGTGACATTATTCCAATTGAGGAATGAGTTCATATACCTGCAGCACACATGAGCTAAGAACAAAACAAACCGATGTGAACGCAAAAGGCAAACCGGTCAATAGGGTACAAAAACAGTATTCTTTTGCCTCACTTGCACTTCGAGGTTGAATCTATAAGCAACTTTTCTTGCACAATGACACAATAATATAGGATGAGTAACGTTTTCTTTTAATGGTATAGAAAAATGCCTATTTCAAGGGGCACATACTTCCAATGCACTCCATCGAACAAGAAATAACGGGAAGAACAAACTGATAATAACAACTAAACACACATTATCTGCAACAAAACAATGACACTCAAAGCACAACAAGGGGACTCGCTCTCGTCTGGAAAACTGACACTCTATGCCTTTGATGACTACGACCGCGCCGTGGGTTGTGTGGAATTGTATAATTACGACCCTATCAACCGCAGGGCAGCGGTAGGGATAGTGGTTTCAAACGAATACCGTCACTTGGGTTTAGGTTCGCAGATGGTCCAGTCACTCACCCGGTTCTGTCAGGAGAACACTTCTCTACACCAAATCTATGCCGACATAGCAGCCACCAACACCCCCAGCATCCACATCTTCCAGAAAGCAGGATATCTCCATTGCGCTACCCTTCACGACTGGGTAATCCGTTCCAACCACTTCATCGACACCTATCGTTATCAGCTTATATTGGAAAGCACTCCGTCACGTTGACAACGCAACGTGCGGCAATCATCATAGCAATAACAATCTTATCTGAACCCCATGAAGAAAAGTCGAAAAATAGCCTGGACAGTTGTAGTATCCCTAATCCTCATTGCCTTAGTGGCCGGATTCGGGACACTCCGGCACCAGGCATTACCCATTACTGAGGACGTGCGTGTAAACATACCGCAAGGGTCCACATACCAGGCATTGGTGGACAGTATGGATGCTCACGGGTGCATTGTGAGCCGGGCGGCATTCAATACCATTGCCGGCCTAAGAGGTTTGCCCGACCATGTAAAAGCCGGTAGCTATCTGTTCCACCCCGGCACAGGCATCATAAGGGTTATTCAGAAACTGTATTCAGGAAACCAGGACGCAGTGCGTGTCACAATCAATAAACACCGCACAGACAAAGACTTGTGTCAATTCCTAAGCGGCTGCCTTACCTTTCATGCCGACAGCCTGCTTTCCCTGATGCGGAACGACTCGGTATGCGCTCTATATGGAGAAACGCCCGCCAGCATTATTGGAATGTTCCTGCAAAATACCTATGAATACTATTGGACTATCTCGCCCTCACAGTTGCTGGAGAGAATGCATAAGGAATCAGAGCATTTCTGGAAATCGAGAAACAAGCAATTGGAAGACATGGGCTTAACCAAGCAGCAGGTCCTCACTATTGCCTCGATAGTGGAAGAAGAAACCAACGACAACGACGAGAAACCCGACATAGCCTCTGTCTACCTCAACCGCTATCGCATCGGTATGCCGCTCCAAGCCGACCCGACTGTAAAATTTGCCATTGGTGACTTTTCCATTCGTCGCATCAAATCGAACATGCTCTCGATAGACAATCCATACAACACCTACCGCTATGCCGGACTCCCTCCAGGACCCATTTGCATACCCTCTACCAAGTCTATCGACGCAGTGCTGAAAAACAAGAAAACGGACTATCTTTTCTTCTGCGCGAAGGAAGATTTCAGCGGAAAACACAATTTTGCCGCAACAAATTATGAACACACTATCAACGCACAAAAATTCCACAAAGCTTTAAACGACAAAAACATACACTAAACCCTTCTTTATCCCTTCCCCATACGGGCAAAAAAATAACAATAATATTCTTGCTAATTCAAAAAAAAGTAGTACTTTTGCAATTGGGTAAGTCTTATACGACCAGCTCCCATTGAATCCCCCAGGGTAGGAATACAGCAAGGGTGTTTGGTTGTAGCGGTGCGATATAAACAGCTTACCCTTTTTTTGTGTCCATTCATAAACTAACATTATATAGATTCGATTAAGAAATGACAACACCCATCATCCTCTCCTACCTTCTCATTGTGGTGGGAATCGTAGTTTGGGTATCCCTTGTACCAAGCGGAAAGCATGCCAATCCTAAACTGATGAACCACATCACCGTCTTTGGTGGGGCGTTCCTCCTTGCCTCGTGCTTCATCAATTTGGTGCCACACATATTCCTCGGTGAGGATCCTTTCCGTTTTGTGACACCCGGCATCCACTTTAAGGTCGCCGCCTCAGTCATGATAGGTTTCCTCATTCAGCTGTTGCTCGAGCAGCTTACCCGCGGTGCCGAACATGGACACAACCATTGTCCCTGCTGCGAAGAGGAACACGATGCCGAAGAACATCATCATGCCCACCATTCCCACCCCGGACACTGCCATAACAACAAAGTGCATCCCGTAACAGGTCTGATGATTGGTTTATGCATTCATGCATTCCTCGAGGGCATGCCTATGGTCGGCCTCGATGGTGACATCCACCAAGGTCTTCTCTACGGCATTGTTCTTCACAACATTCCTATTGCTCTTGTGATGGTTTCTCTCTTCATCAACAACCGCTATGGCTTCTGGCGTTCCTTCCTGCTTCTCTCCGTATTCGCTGTGATGACCCCCCTCGGTTCTCTCTGCAACCTCTACCTCATGCCCGAAAACGAAACCTTGCAATGCATCATTATGGGTGTCGTTGTCGGCATTCTGCTCCATGTCTCTGTCAGCATTCTCTTCGACCACGACCACAACAACTTCTCTTTTGTCAAACTTCTGCTCATCATCATTGCATTCGTAGCCGCCTATTTCACTCCTGGATGTCCCGAAATCTATCCTATTTTCTAACTCTTCAATAATCGTTACCCCAATAACAACATCTTTTGTATGACCACCTCCGAAACAATAAAAGACCTCATCTCTCGCAAAGACGCCCTGCGCCGCTATCTCAATATCGACTCGCTCTCCTCCCAAATAGCCGAGGAAGAGAAACAGACCGAAGCCCCCGACTTCTGGAACGACCCCAAAGAGGCACAACGCATCATGAAGAATATCCAGTCAAAGAAAGCTTGGGTCAACGCATTTACCGAAGTCGATAACAGTTGCGGCGACCTCGGGGTACTGGGCGAATTCTTCGATAGTGGCGATGCCACCGAACAAGAGGTACTCGACCAGATAGCAATCACTCAACCCCTAGTCGAAGCCCTCGAACTCAAGAACATGCTGCAGGGCGAAAGCGACCATTTCGATGCCGTCCTGTCCATCAATGCTGGTGCCGGTGGTGTGGAAGCCCAGGACTGGGCCGAAATGCTCATGCGCATGTACATCCGCTATGCCGAAACCCACAACTACCGTGTTGCCATTTCCAACAGCTTGGATGGTGAGGGTGCCGGAATCAAAAGTGTCACCATGCAGATTGAAGGCGATTATGCCTATGGATACCTCAAAAGCGAAACTGGAGTCCACCGTCTTGTTCGTGTCAGTCCTTTCAATGCCCAAGGCAAACGAATGACCTCTTTTGCCTCCGTCAGCGTCACCCCGCTTGTTGACGACACCATCGAAGTCGTCGTCGACATGTCACGCCTCAGCTGGGACACCTTCCGCAGCGGCGGCGCCGGCGGCCAGAATGTGAACAAGGTGGAAAGCGGTGTCCGTCTCCGCTACCAGTACAAAGACCCCTACACCGGCGAGGAAGAGGAAATCCTTATCGAGAACACCGAAACCCGCGACCAGCCCAAAAACAAAGAGAACGCCATGCGTCTGCTCCGCTCACAACTCTACGAGCGCGAACTCCAGCACCGCATGGAGGAACAGGCCAAAATCAAAGCCTCACAGAAGAAAATCGAGTGGGGCTCGCAAATTCGCAGCTACGTCATGGACGACCGTCGCGTTAAGGACCACCGCACCAACTACCAAACCGGCGATGTCACCGGTGTAATGGACGGCAAGATCGACAACTTCATCAAAGCCTACCTCATGCAGTTCGGCGCCGAATAGTCCCTACCGCTCTATCTTAAATCCCAACGACAGAATCACTTTCAACGTCTCTATCGAAGTGTTTCTGTCGTATTCTTTTTCACTCTCCGGCAACTCCTCATAGGGAACCAGACAGGGATTCTCTTTCTTCTCATCATCGCGTTTCGGACCCCAGGTCCATCCCTGTGCTATCCGCCCCGCCGACCACACATCATGCACATTCTTGGCCATTTCCTCTGTCAGTTCCATCAGCTCTTCCGACAATTCAATATCCGAAGTGTCAATGGGTTTGGGTATATATGTCTTTCTTTCCATATTTGTCCGTGTTTATACATTTATCACATCTATCAAATGCCGCACTATCGCTTTATCATATTCTTTCGACGCTTCCTGCAGTGCATCATAAGGCGCAATGTCCTTATGTACAAATTCTTTCTTTTTTAAATCATTGTTCTCTTTCTCTATCGACTTGTCCTTTCTCCTCAGTCCGTCATTTATGCGCTTTCTTTCCGATTCCTCTAGCGCACTGAACCCCACAAGCAGCTTTTCCTCATTCCAGCGGGCATGCTCCATTCTTGCCATCTGCTCAACCATCTTTTCAGGGAAATCCCCCGTCCATTTCTTCCAGTCCACTTTCATACTCCGGAACTTGGTATATATCGAATTCGCGGCATAGATATTCGACATTTTGTTTGCATACGACAATCCCCTCCACAGCTCGTTCAGCTGTTCCTCGTTGCTGGGCATCATCACATAGTCGCTATTATTGTAAAGATAGTTTATCCTCTTGGCTGCGGCTATTCTTTTCTCCAACCTCACATCGAAACTATCCAGCATCATCCCGAAGGGTATAACGTTCCTATATCTGGCCACATCCCGCGTCCTACCCACCAGGGCATCGCTTATCGGCTGGTACACCATTATCAACGGATCCCTCTCTGTCAATCCGGCTCTCTCGTCCACCGCCCTGTAATACTCCTTGGGCAAGTATAATGCATTTGCCACATTCCGCTCCGGCTCTTCGTCACACAGTGCCAGTGTCAGCACTTCTTTCTCATCATTTTTCCATTCCACCAATTTCTCTCTCACCCAGTCGTCCACCAGCTCGCCTTTCAGATATTCCCATTCAACATCCAGAAAGTCTCCATATTTTTTCTCCGGACTCATGCGCTCCTTTTCCTTTCCATTCTCCCAATAACTGCTGTGCGACAACGCAAACAGCCCCGGATACCGCCCCTTAAAGAGTTTCATCTCCACGTCGGCATCCTTGTCCACAAAGGTTATCTTTGTCCTTATCGGCCGTTCCGCATTCTCGTCAAAATTCGGGAAATGGCATAGGTGCGCCGCCGTGGTGGCCATGGCATACCCCATTTGGTTCATCCCTGCAACCACCAGGTGCACATACTTCTCACTCCCCGGTCCTATCACCCCGCGGTCCAATGTACTCCACCCCCCTCGCTCATCGTCGCCTATCATTATCTGCTGTGCTATCGACTCCAGCCTGTTCACTATCGTGGTCTCCATCTTCGACGTGTCACCCTCTCCGGGCAGCGCGTGGAACAGGTATGTCGATGCATTCCGCTCAAATGTCAAGTAGCATTGCCCCCGCTCTTTTGCCTCTTTCTCCCGCAGTTCTTTCACCCGCTCCCAGCATTCCACATTCAGCGAGTCATGCTCCTCCTCATTGTCCTCTCCCACTATATATATCACCGATGCCAGCTCTGTCTGGCTTTTTCTCAACGACTGCTCCATATTCCGCTCCCTGTGGTATATCGTCAGCGACACCTTCCGCTCCTCGCTCGACAGCCGTGCCACTATCTGCAGCCACAACTTCTCCGCATCCTGGTTGGTCACTATCAGCACATCCTTTTTCCGTAACTCAGGGTCGGCGGCTATCGACTTCACTATTCCCACCACCACCTTGCTCCCGCCCAATATCAACACATGGTTCTCGAAATAATAGCTCAGCAGCCCTTTCCTGTGGCTTGCCGCCCGGTTCACCAACAGGTTGCTGAACGTGGATATCAGAAATGCCGTGAAGAACATCGTACCCACAAATGCCACCAACAACTGATACCAATGGGGCATCCCCGACTGCAGTGGATAGTTGCTCTGCCCTATCATCAGGCTTATCACTTCATCTATCCTGCTGTTTGTCTCGGCAAAGCCGTTCATCGCGTTGGTTCTGGCCCATGCCAACCCTATCAGCCACAGCACCATCGTCCCCACCACAAAGAACCCAACCACCCACAATATGGGTTTCCATACTCTGTTGGTGCTGAACGACCTATCAAACCGCCAAAGCAGCCTTTTCCAGTATTTATGCATTTCTTATCTTGTCTATTTCCGATTCATTTGTTGCTCTCTTCTTGGCCAATTCTGCCTCATGTTCAGCCTTCGCGGTTTCATACTCTTTCCGTCCTGCAAACACCGCTTTCTCATGAACCAGTCTACTTTCCTCTTCCTCACGCTTTTTCTCCTCTTTCAGTGCATCCACCTGCATGTCCATCAGCTTCTCATACACTGCTACCCGTTTTGCCTCCATCCGTCTGTAGGCTTCCAGCTTTTCTTTCCTTGCGGCAAACAATGCTTTCAGCACATAGTACATCACCACACTCACTATCACCATCACCAGCGTTGTCTGCACAATAACGTCCCACACATACAGCGCCCTCATGCTCCCCAACCACAAAAACACCATCAACCCCAAATACACCGTCAGGCATATTCCTATCGCCCAGTTGTATCCGCATGCACCGGTCTTTTCTTCTTTCTTATCTTCTCCTTCTATTTTTTTCATCATTTCCTTTATGTTCTCCATAATTTTATCTCCTATATTTCAATTATTTTTACTGTCGTTATCTATCCTTTCCTTGCGGCTGCAAAGATACATCTTTCCCTTCTCTCCCCCGTCGCTCTCTGCATCTCGCTGCATCAATCGTTATCTATACATCAGTTCGTGGCTCGGCACGTATCCTATCTGTATATATTTGCCGAACAGATTGGCTATTTCCTTCCTCGTGTACCCAAACACATTCTCTCCCAAATTGTACAGCAGTTCCACTTCCTTCCCCTTTATGTCCTTGTCCGAAAGTATCAGCCTTATCACATACCCCATCATTCCTTCTCTCATCGATGGGTCTAACTCCATTATGTGCTGCACCGACTCCACAAACATATCCGACACTTTCTCCGATGCTGCCACGGCGTCCAGCAGCGACTTCGGGAATATATGGTATCCTGCCAAATGGTCCAGTATCGTGTTCACTTCGTCTTTCGAGATCTCCTCGTCCGCCGACGACACTATCAGTCCCGCCGTGGCCACAAACATCATCATGTGCTGGTCTATCTCTTCGTTCCCCACTTTCAGCAGTATTCCTATCAGTTCCTCCATCCTTTTCTCCAACTCATCGTCAGTCTGGCAGGTGGCAAACAGGTTCAGTGCCTGCACTCTTATGGGGTTCACCGGATGGTCGGCGCGGCTCAGTCCCTTGTCGTTCAGGAAATAGTCCAAATGCTTTATATTCTCCTCCACCAGGGCGTCTATGCTCACATTCATCTTCATCAGGTTCAAGCCCGAGGCCATCTTAAAGAATGCCGACACGCACACAGGCAGACTTCCCACCGCCATATATCCATATCGGTCGGCCACCAGTTCCGACAGCTGCTGCCACAGCTTTATCTTGTGCTGCAACGCTATCGGCATATTGCTCTGGGGCGGAAACACAAAGTGTATCAACCGCAGCAATGCCGTGTTCCGGTTCATCAGGTGTCCCAACTCATGCCCTATCACAAACCGCAACTCGTCATCGCTCATCAGCTCCACCAATGCCGAATTGATGTTCACAATATGGGGTGCCCCCTCCCCCTCTGCCGCCACCGAGAAGGCGTTCACCGACGCGTCGCCGGTAATATAGAAGTCCACCTTCTCATCATACCCCAAACGTGCTTTCACTTCATAAAACAAATCATACAGATGGCCCAGCAGCGACCGCTCCACCTTAAAGCTGTGACCCTCCAGCGTACTGCGCCAATAGCTATCCGAAGCATCAGTGCGCACCTGCCTCAGCACCTCCTCCACCACACTGCCCTGCAAGGCTTCATAAATCTGTCTGTTAAGCTCCTGCTCCAACCCTATCTGCGGATTCAACTGTTTCATATCTTCCTCCTTTATTTATTTGTTATTTCTTTCCAATTCAACTATTTTCATTCTTCAATTTCTCCCCTTCTGCCCTCCTCTCGCTCCCGTCGCTCTCCCATCCCCTCTTTCTCATCCCGTCAAAAGCCGTTGCGTTGAGGGTGCTCGTTCCTCACCTCCCCGATGCTCCACTCCATTGCCTTTGCCGCCTCGCTTAGCATCTTTTGCGGTAAACTACGGACACAAAACTAAACGGAAGCCAATGCCGTAGCTGCGGGTGTCCGGCTTGCCGCGGTAGCGGTAAGACACACGACAGCGCTCCGTATCGGTGCCCCAACTACCGCCACGCAGCACACGGATAGAGCCCGTGTTTGACCCCTTGGGATTGGTCTGCGTTCCGCTGCTGTAATCTCCATACCAATCATGGCACCATTCCCACACATTTCCGCTCATGTCATACAGACCCAATTCATTTGCCCTCTTCCCTCTCACTAGATAGGTCCTCCTTCCGCTGTTGCCATTGTACCACGCCACTTCATCTATATTGTCGCTCCCACTGTACTTATATCCCTTGCTCTTTCCCCCTCCCCGTGCGGCATACTCCCATTCCGCCTCCGTCGGCAGCCGGAAGGTGTGCCCAGTCTTTCTATTCAATGCTGGAATGAACTTCTCTACAATATCTTCCCATGAGACCTTTTCCACAGGCAAGTTGTCGTCATCTTCGAAAAAGGACGGGTTGTCGCCCATCACCGCCTTCCACAATGCTTGTGTCACCTGCGTCTCTCCTATATAATAGTCGCTCAGGCTCACCTTGTGTGCCGGTTTCTCGCGGTCCCATGCGCTGACCTGCTCCACCGTCGCACCCATCGTGAACGTGCCTCCCTCAACCTTCACCAACTTGAACTGCACCCCGTCAACTTCAAACTCACCTCGTTCCTCTCGCTCTCTCCTCTCCCGTTCCTTCCGTTCCTGCTCCTCGCGAGCTTTCCGTTCTCGTTCTTCTCGCTCCCGCCGTTCGCGTTCCTCGCGAGCTTTCCGTTCCCGCTCATCCTTTTTCGCCAACAAATCCACGTTATACAGCTTGTCCTTGTTTGGCATCTCAAACGGGGCATTTATTCTGTCACTCCCATTCTCCACACTCTCAAATTCCAACATATACTCCCCCTCCGCCAATGGTATCTTCTGCAACCTCCCTGCCGAAAGTGTACCATATTCCTCTCCATCTATATACATCACACAGTCCATATTGCACGTCACCTTCAAATATGTCCCCGCTCCACTTTTCCAGCGTTCAGTCTCCTTCTTCACCAATCCTCCCATTCTGTCATTTATCAACAATTCCACATTGGACTCAAACACTCTGTCCATATGGATTGTGGTAATCTGCAGTCCGTCTCCTGCCGACAATTGCCCTATTGCTTCCGGCAAAACTTTCGGCCATCCCTCAAATACCCCGTCTGGCGATATGGGGATAATCTTTCTTCCATATTTTATTGCTTCTGCTATCTCTCTACGCAACCAGTCCCCTTCATCCTTACACCTGTCTAGACAGTCTTTTGTAAGCACCAGCACAAAGTATCTACATGTGCGTATGGCAGGCAGTATTGTGTCCGAAAAATAGTCATCGGTACATTCACTATAGTCAAAGAAAACCTTCATCCCCCGTCTCTCAAACTCCAGTTTGAAGGTACGGGCGGTAGCCACATTCGAGTTCCCCATGGCATCCTTACGCCTATAGCTTAAAAAAATATCATACATGCCATTGATAGTTTATCGTTTTATTTCACTTTGTTCTCTCTCACCACTAATGCCGGTCCATCTCCCACATCATCAACACCCTCAGCTCAATGCCACATCTTTCCGCAGATTATTTGTCAATTTTCTCGTTACACATTTTCATCCACTGGTCGATTTCCGGATATTGCGGCTTTTCTTTCTTCACTTGCTCAAAATATCTTAGTGCGTCTTTATAACGTCCAGTGTTGTATAGTCTAACTGCCTTGTTAAATGTATCCTTAGTATGATCCACTGGCTTCTCGACTTTATTTTCCGGTTGCTTCACTTCTGGCTTTTCTTCAGCCACTTTTTCCGTCGAAGTCTCCTCTTCCTGTTTTATCTCTTCTTGTTTTTTTGCCTCATCCACATTCTGTTGCAGACCATCCTTTTTCTTTGTTTCCAAATTCTTTTCTCTCCCTTTGTTTTTATCACTTTCTTTCTTGGTCTGCTCTGCAACTGTCTTTACAGGTACATTCTCTACACTACTATCTTTTTCTGTTTCCGAAGGCATTTCCAATTTTACGGTATCCGCCAACTCCTGTACCCCTTCTTTCTGTCCTTTGGGGTGGGCTATCAGAAACGCGGTAATAGCCACCAATACTATTCCTCCGGCTATTCCATAGGGCAAAAGTCTTCTTTTCTTTTCATCTTTTTTCGCCACAAGTTCCCCCTTGGTTGGGGTTTGCAGCTGATTGTCCGCCCTGTTTATTCCTTCCAGCACCTCCTTGAATTTTTCTGTCGGCTTGCTTGCTGCATCTATCCATTGCAGATTGTTCAACATGAAATTCATACCCCCCTCAATTCCCGAGCGTGTAATCTTGAATGGAATGATATTCTTTTTATGTCCCACACCTAACGTAATCTCCTTCTTTACCCAAACCGATTGGGCTGAATGGTCGGAATAAATCAGTATTATCCCGTTGCACCCTTTTATCGCCACATCTATTATGTCGGTGTAATCCCGTCCACTCGGTATATTCCTCGGAGCAATCCAGCATCTCACCCCGTTTTGCTCCAAGTATTCTACCAATTGGTGTGCCAATCCCGCATCCCTCGACGAGTAGCTTATAAAAACGTATGATTCCATAAACTTTATTTCCTTATTTTATCTCAGCATCCTGCAAATCAATCATTATTGGACTTTCTGCAAGGCGTTTCCGCAATTCCTTCGAGCGGTTCAAGTTCTTTATGCTGTTTCCTATACCTTCTATCAGTTCGTTCAGATAGATTGTTCCTGCTATCCCCAATCCAAAATATCCCAAATAGTTTCCAAAATTCTTTATATACAATGGATTGGTATTATCCGACAGGTTCATGTCATACCTCGGATGGTCCACTTTGTTCTCCCAGATGAAACCGAATGTAGACAAACCGGCAAACAAAAAGAATGGCAATGCCCTCGACACTATATTTGTTCTTGCTCTCTGAATATATGTTCCCACCCCGGGCACGATTAGCGACGGCATCCACGAGAAAGCCGACGAGGTTTTAAAGTCTAACAGCAACAAGTCCCTGTTTTTCGTTCCCTCTTCGCCTTCCCCCACCTGCTTGTTTATCCATCCAAATGTGTAAATCCTTTTGGTTGGCAGTCTTGGAACTTGTATCTCTTTAACCGTACCATCCTCATTTACCTGATTGGTCTTCTTTATTTTGTACATATAAGCTCTGTCAACCTTATCCACATAGCTCAGTATGGCACTGTCTCTCATTTCATCTGCATCCACTCGAATCTTATATAAATTCCACTTTATATTGGCAGCTATCGACTCGTCCATACGCAAATATACATTGTTCTCCTTATAGGGCTTTATCAATCCCGACGATGCAATACTATCCACACTCGCCTGCATAATCTCATTCCGTGAGGCTATTGTCTTAGTCAGTTTGCTGTCGTGACCTTCATGATACAGCATTACCTTTCCGAACGACTCATTCTTGTCGTCTGTATGTATCTGGAATTGGAGTCTTATCTCTTGTTTATCGGAACCGAAATACTTTCTGATGTCATTGTTCACCACAGCCTGCAATTCTCTGCACAACGAGTCATACAAGGCGGGGAATCTCATTTTATACGATACAGACCCCTGGCCGGAGTGTGCCACCAACAGCCTCTTGGTTTCTTGTATCTCGGCAAGGTTCTCTGGTGCAAAACCTATCAACGTATCGCAATACAACATTGCTTTGTCATACTTCAATTCGTTCAGTGCCATATTTAATCTGGACTGATACAGGGCATTTCTTTGATTGACAATGGTTTTTCTTTGTATTGCTATCGAATCCTCCAGTGGCAGATATAGTCCTTTCAGCGAGTCCAGCTTGCCCAACGCCTCTTCATACCTACCCTCTCTCACACACTTGTCACAGAAGGTGATTGCTTCATTATATATCCTGTATTTTTCTTTCTTCTGATTTCTAACATAATCTTCTATCTCACCGGTGTTTTTGCACCTGAGCCACAGGGCTGTATCCTGACGGACCACAAACTCGAACCGCTCGCTCACCCCATTTCTCAGTATCGTACCCGTAAATGTAGAATTATTCTTATTGTAACCGTAGTTATTTCCTACCAACTCTTGCATTATATTGCATTTCCCCCTGGGATTCAATGTATATTCCAAATAGTTGCTCAACCCGTCCAGCGATTCCATAATCAAAATCTCGGCTCCGTGATAGTTATGATTATAAAAGCCTGTTCGTTTATACCGCAACGGGAAAAAGTTCAATGAGTCTACTATCGTATCCGAAATCGAACCAATATAATAGCCGTGTCCTCCCAGTACATCCATGGCATCCAATACCGACATGGTTGTTAACGACTGCAATATGTCATACGACACACACCCGTCACTGGTTCTGACAGTATCCACTGTTTGCGCGTTCATCTTCCCTACCGTCATTCCCGCCACGAATATCAATAACACTTTCCAATTCATTGCTTTTATATGCATAACCTTTTTAATTTTAGTAAGTAAACACCAGTCAATCAACGATTCTTCTCTATACTTAATTCTTCGAGACTTTTTATAGTTCTTTTTTCTTCTTTCCGAGATGTTACATCAATCCTCTATTCGTTTCTATATATTATTTAAATACTATAATTCTTTATTTCTCTCATTCATATAAACTTAATATACTTCCACATTTCGTGAAAGCATATGCAAATATACACTTTTTTTTAAAATATTACTGAAGTTTGACAAATAAAACAACCGAATCATGTCACACTATCCTTTCCGTCAATTGGACATATCGCGTTGTATACAATTAGTCTAAATTTATTTCTCAGCGGCCTGCAAGGCCAATAGCCATCAGCCCGGAGCAACGCTCTGGGGGTAATGCCATAAGAAGCCTCCGCCCTGCAGGGGCAAAACATAAGCCCTTTCTGTCTATTCAGGGCGTCGGTGGCGGGCATCATTCTTTTACCCAAGGCGTCGCCTTGGGCCAACTGCCCGTTTACCTTCCTAGCCACATTCCTGACTCTCAACGACTTGTCTATAACAAATCCTTTCTACCGTAATTACTCAACTTCTCCAACATTCACCGCTCAGCGCAACCTCATTATTTCTTATCCCTCCCACAATAACAGCCTCGCTCCTGCGTTATATACCAACAAAAGAAAAAACACCCCAATATGAAACGAATCCTCACTTGCATCTGCTCAGCCGCACTGCTTCTTGCCGTCGGCTGCCGCAACCAGTCGCCCTCATCCAACGATTTTACCGTCACCCAGTATAACGGTGAAAAACAAACGGAAGTAAAGGTCAAAGTCGACGGCTACCCCGACAGCGTCACCCTCTTGGTCAATAACCACTACAACCTCGATTGGCCTGCCGACAACTCCCTTAGCCCCGAAGCGTTGAAGGAACTGTTTCTTTGCGCCTTCAACGACAGCACTTCCACCAACTTCACCCAAGCCATCAATCAATGGCTCTCCCACCCGGGCTGCTCATCCGACGATTACCCCGACCTCCTGTCTTTTATCCAAAATAGGGATTCCAACCTTGTTCCCCATATACACAACACGCTAAGCTGCCAATATAGCACCGACAGCAGTCTCCACCTCTTCCAGCTCAACACCGAATCGGTTTCCAACTTCTCCCAACGTGAAAAACGCTCAAACTACTATATCCATATCGACCCCGCCACACGGCAGGTTATCCACCTCTGCGACCTTGTCGACACCACCAACATGGGCGAAATCATTGTCCGCGCGGTGGAAGACCTTGTCGTCAACCATGAGACCCTTCTCAATCTCAACAACAGCTATAAAGCCTCCGGCCGCCTGCCCGTACCCGACAACTACTACATCGACGATACCCGCAGCTGCATCACCCTCGTCTTCCAACCCAACACTATCGCCCCCGATTCCTGCGGACAACAGCAAATCATACTCCCCATCTTCTGGCTCTCAAAGCATACTTCCCTCACCCAGTATGCCAAAAATTATTTCGGCGAAGGCTCCTACTTGCCCGAATAACACACACTCTAAGAATACACAACGAGGGTGCCCCATCCACGGGACACCCTCGTTTCTATTGCAGACCATACATGTTACTTACACTCAATAGTCTGCTCAATGTTCGAGCCGTCGGGTGCTGTTGTGGTCGATGTCACCGACAACTTGTCGCATTTCCCGTCGGGAGCGGTCATCACCTGCTCTGTCACCATCGGAGCCATTCCCGGCATCTTCTGTGTTACGGTGCAGTGGCAATCCTTCGGCTTCTTGCATCCGGCCATCGATGCCAAAAGCAGCAATACGATACCGGTCAAAGCAATTTTCTTCATAGTAGAAATGTATTTAATGTTGTGCCTACTCTATACAACAGTTTTCGGCTTCCCTGCATGCTGTGGCCACAGCTCATCTATATAACACACAAACCCCAAAAATGTGACACACTTTTAACACAACATTAACATTTCCCCAAGCCAAAGCGTACAAAATCAAACAGACATGAGACCGACACACCGCCACCGCGAGTCCTCTCTTTCAGAGGGGTACGGCGAAGCCGGGGGGTATGTATCCAAAAACATATTCCAAAAGTCCTTATTCCCGAAGCGACCGACGCACCGCCACCGCGAGTCCCCTCTTCAGAGGGGTACGGCGAAGCCGGGGGGTATGTATCCGAAAACAAATACCAAAAGTCATTATAGGTGACCTCTATAAATCACCCCGAAGGGGTGGGACATGAATAACACCGTACAAGCCATGAACGGTGTCGCGACCAAACGGGAGCAACATCGTTCATGGCGCAGTGCGGTGACCATCGTAGGAAATCAATAGCGTCCCGATAGGGACGCGACAACAAAAACAACTGAATAAAGCAAAACACTGTCACGTTCATTCTCCCACAAACTCA
>JAEEGL015803339.1_pt1 | contig 57275 bp, 46 predicted proteins | sample 9134231 | NCBI WGS metagenome assembly JAEEGL01 (sample SAMN16246548, study PRJNA631951) | gut metagenome | biome: gut microbiome; feature: rumen; material: fiber-attached | host: Bos | place: Iran: Karaj | collected 2018-10
ACCTCAAAGAGATGAAATTTGTGCATATTTGCAGGTTTTGACGACGAGGAATACTTGGCTGTATTCCGAGGAGGAAACCCTGCATAAGATGTGCAAAGGTCGCTCTTTGAGGCATTACTGTTTTATGACCCTCCGCCCTTTCGGGGGTGCTCTGTTTTCATTTTATTATTAGTTTTTATTCGTGAGCGCTTGTACCTTCAAAGCGGTCGAGTGTTAAGTTTCCGGCGTTTTCGCAGTCAATCGCGTCTGCGTATTCGTCACACACTCTGCCCCAGCTGACTTTTGATTTAGATATTTTCACATTGTCTGCGTATCTTATGCAGAAGCCCGAATTTTTATGTTTTTCAACCTCTCTGCCGATGCCCGGGCGCAGGTCGTAAAGTCCGCTTTCCCATTTTGAGGATTTGTCAAGCGTGATACTGCAGTTTTCAAACAGCACATCTTTAATCCTGTTTTCCTCTGTGCCGTGTATCAGTACGCCGTTTTCGCCTTTTGCGGTGATGTTGAAAAACCTGATGTTTTCTATACTGCCGCTCTTCGTGTTTTCGTCGCGGTTAAATGTGGTTATCACTATCGGCTCGGCGGTGCCCCACCAGTCGGGGCAGAAGCGTCTTGTTTCGATTATGATATCCGAATATGAAACATTTTCAACACAGCCGCCGTCTCTTATCTGGATTGAAAGCCCTCTGTTTGAGCGGCTTATGATGCAGTTGCTGACCAGTATATTTCTGAAATCTCCCACGCCCTCTGTGCCGATTTTAATCGCGGCGGAGGTTGAAACGAGCGTACAGCCGCTTATGATTATGTTTTCGCACGGTCCGTATTCGGAATTGCCTTTTGATGTTTTAAGGCAGATGCAGTCGTCCGCGCACTCGATATGGCAGTTTGTAATCCTGACATTTGAGCAGTGGTCGGGGTCTATGCCGTCGGAGTTTGCCACGTCAAGGTCGTTGAGAATACGGATGCTGTCAATTCTCACATCGTCACACCCTGCGGGGTGCAGAGTCCAGAAAGGGGCATCCTTTACACAGAAATCGCGCAGGGTGATATGGTTGCTCTTTTCAATATATATGACTGTCGGGCGGGGATAAAAATCGCCCGTGACATAATACCTGTCTTTTCTTTTCACAAATGAATGACCGTTTGCGTCAATCAGACCTTCACCGCTGATTGAGCAGAAATCCGCCTCATAAGCGTATATAAATACAAAACTCGGTTTGCCCGTCACGGGGTTTCCGATGAGGGCTGTCTTCGGGTCGTTTATCTGCATATTAGGGCGGAAGTAACCTTCAATATCGCCCGTAGCCTTAAGCACGGCGCCTTTCTGAATGTGCAGGTCAACATTTGCCTTAAGGTGAATTGAACTGCTGTAAAAGGTTTTGCCGCTTTCAAGCACTACTCTGCCGCCGCCGTTTGAGGCGCATTCGTCAATCGCTTTCTGAATTGCGGCGCTGTCGTCCGTTTTGCCGTCTGCGAGTGCGCCGTATGAAATTGCATTGTATTCTTTCATATCAGTATCCGTTAATCTCCTTGCGCTGCATCGCGCCGAGTATTTTTCCTCTCACGTTTCCGTATTTCTTTTCGAGCGAAGAGAGAAACTGCTTCACTTCCTCGCGCTCCGTGTTACCGTCTGCCGGGCAGCTGCTCGGCTTTACGGGCAGGTTTTCCCTGCGGGCAACTCTTGCGCAGTCGCTTTCCCTCGCGTATATCATAGGCCTTATCACCGTAACCTCTTTTCTGTCAAGGTAGGTCACAGGCTGAAAACAGTCGAGCGTGCCGCCGTTAAACAGATTCATAATAAAGGTTTCCGCCACATCGTCAAGGTGATGCCCGAGCGCGACTTTATTGCAGCCCTGCTCAATCGCCGCAAGGTTTAGAGCACCTCTTCTCATTTTTGAGCAGAGCGAACACGGGTTGCTCTCCTGACGCACCTCAAATATCAGTTTGTAAAGATTGGTCGGCTTTATTATGTGCTTAACGCCTATGCTTTCGCAATATGCGGTTATTTCCGAAAAGTCCGTTGGCTCGTTGCCGAACTGCATATCAACGGTGATTGCAACCAGGTCAAACGGCTCGGGGTAAAAAGATTTCAGTTTTGCCATAGCGGCAAGCAGCGAAAGCGAATCCTTGCCCGCGCTTACACCTACCGCGATTTTGTCGCCGTTTTGTATCATATCATAATCCTGACACGCGGCGCGCATATATCCGAGAAGTTTCTGCAACTTATATCACCTACTCAACAATAACCGGCTCAACGCTCAGGCATTTGCCCGTACCGTTGTCAATTTCAAAAATACACCCGTTCATAAAGCACGGGCCGTCTGCGGCGTCAAAGCGGGTGGGCAAACCCGTACGTATATATCTTACGGAAAGCTCGGGTTTAACGCCGATTACGGAATCCTTAACGCCCGTCATACCTATATCCGAGATAAATCCCGTGCCGCCGGGCAGTACTCTTGCGTCCGCTGTTTGCACATGCGTATGCGTGCCGAAAACGGCGCTTACCCTGCCGTCAAGGTGATATGCAAGGGCGGCTTTCTCGGCTGTCGCCTCCGCGTGAAAATCCACAATAATACTTTTACAGCGTATTTTTGAAAGTATCTCGTCTGCTGTGTCAAACGGATTTGCGCAGTCTTCCATATACACTCTGCCGGAAAGGTTGATAACCGCAACCTGCGTATAGCCGAGGTCAATTACGGCGTAGCCTTTGCCGGGCGCCTCGCGGTGATAGTTGGCAGGTCTTATTATATCCGCCCTCTCATCGAGAAAGTCATATATTTCTTTGCGGCGGAAAACGTGATTGCCCGTTGTGATTATGTCCGCTCCGCTGTCGAATATATGATTTGCGCTCGAGGGCAATATGCCGTTGCCTACGGCTGAGTTTTCGCCGTTGACGATTGTGAAATCTATGCTTTTCAGTTTTTTGAATGCGGGCAGGCGGGCTCTGAGAAATTCACAGCCTCTGTCCGATACAACATCGCCTATTGCAAGTATATTCATCGTATTCACCTAAATAAAAGGCGGAAGCCGAAAGACCTCCGCCCGCTCTTTTTTACTTCGCTATACCCTGAGCCCTGGTTTCTCTTATGAGATTGACTTTGATTTCACCGGGGTAGTCCATGGTGCTTTCAATTTTCTCAGCAATTTCTTTTGCAAGAATAACCATTCTGTCATCACTGATTTTCTCGGGATTGACAATGATTCTGACTTCTCTGCCCGCCTGGATGGCGTAAGCCTTGTCAACGCCTTCAAATCCGGTTGTGACCTCTTCAAGAGCCTGCAGACGCTTGATGTAATTCTGAAGGTCTTCGCGTCTTGCGCCGGGTCTTGCCGCCGAAATGGCGTCGGCCGCCTGTACGAGGATGGCGGTAATGCTCTTGGGCTCTACCGTGCCGTGATGCGCTTCAATCGCGTTGAGAATAATATCGTTTTCTTTATATCTCTTGGCAAATTCTACGCCGAGGGCAACGTGTGTGCCTTCCATCTCGTGGTCAAGCGCCTTGCCGATATCGTGAAGAAGACCGGCTCTCTTTGCGCTCTTGACATCGGTGCCGAGTTCCTGCGCCATAAGGCCTGCTATATAGGAAACTTCAAGCGAGTGGTTGAGCACGTTCTGGCCGTAACTTGTGCGGTATTTGAGTTTTCCGAGCAGTTTTACTATCTCGTGGTTTACATTGTTTACGCCGGCCTTGATAACCGCTTTTTCGCCGGTCTGCTTAATTGTCTGCTCAACTTCGCGTTTTGATTTTTCAAACAGTTCTTCGATTCTCGCCGGGTGAATTCTGCCGTCCTGAATAAGTTTTTCAAGAGTAAGGCGTGCAACTTCTCTGCGTACCGGGTCGAATGATGAAACGGTGATTGCTTCGGGTGTGTCATCGATGATAAGGTTAACGCCCGTAATCATTTCGAATGTGCGGACATTTCTGCCCTCTCTGCCGATGATTCTGCCCTTCATATCGTCATTGGGAAGGGCAACGGTTGATACTGTGGCTTCTGCGGAGTGGTCTGCAGCGCAGCGCTGAATCGCCGTAGCGATAATCTCCGCCGCGAGAGCGTCGCTCTCGTCTTTGGTTCTCTGGGTGAATTCCTGAATTTTGACCGCTTTTTCGTGGTCGAGTTTGTCCTCAAGTCTGCTGAGAATGTATGCCTTTGCCTGCTCCTGTGAGTAGCCGGATATTCTTTCGAGGTTTGCCATTTCGGCGTTTTTGAGCCTCTCAAGTTCTTCCATTTTTGCGTCGGCTTCTTTCAGTTTGCCTTCAAGGACTTCTTCTTTCTTTTCGAGGTTGTCGGTCTTTTTGTCAAGGTTTTCTTCTTTCTGGTTGAGTCTTCTTTCAAGCCTCTGAACTTCGGAGCGTCTTTCACGCAGCTCTTTTTCGGTTTCTGTACGCTGCTTGTGGATTTCGTCTTTCGCTTCGAGTATGGCTTCTTTCTTTTTCGCTTCTGCTGTTGTCATCGCTTCGCTGACAATTTTCTTTGCTTCTTTTTCAGCTGAGCCGATGGCGGCTTCCGCCACTTTCTTTCTATGAGCAACGCCGATAAGGTATCCGGCTATGATGCCGACTACGATGCCTGCGGCGATACCGATCAGAATTTTAATCAAGCTTTTTCCTCCTTTACCGTAAATTCTGATTAGACCCGGGGGAGCAAAAGACACACTCCCGCGGCCGGAAATATATGTTTTGCAGATACAAAATCATTCAATGGAGCCCGGGTAAAACAGATTAACCCATTAAACACCATTGTAGTAATAATACAATCATATAAATATAATGTCAAGATTTTTATTCATATTTTGTATAAAAGTTGTTGACAATAACAATATATAGTGCTAATATTACTTGCAATAAGAAATCGTTGAAGCAGAAGTCTTATCCGTATTTCCCGGTTTCAGAGAGCCGCCTCACGGCTGAAAGGGCGGTAACAGGGCAGGGTAAGATACCACTGCCGAGTGCCTCCGAAACAAGGTGTGCCGTATGGCTGCGTTAAGGCCTTCAAGTGCCGGCTTTACCGGAATACGGGTGGAACCGTGGGATTATATCTCATCCTGTTTTCAGGATGGGATTTTTTGTTTTCTCCCGGTGCACAAAAGAAAAATAATTTCGAAAGGATGAATAATATGGTAAAAGTAACTCTCAAAGGCGGAGTAGTAAAGGAATTTGACAGCGGAATTACCGCCGCCGAAATCGCAAAGAGCATAGGTGAAGGCCTCTATAAAGCTGCCTGTGTCTGCAAGATAAACGGCGAAGTCAAGGACTTAAGAACTCCCGTAAACGAAGATTGTGAACTTCAGATTTTAACATTTGATGATGAGGACGGAAAAAGGACCTACCGTCACTCCGCTTCTCACGTGCTCGCTCAGGCGGTGAAAAGGCTTTACCCCGCTGCAAAACTCGCCATCGGTCCGGCTGTTGACAACGGCTTCTACTATGACTTTGATGTTGACGAGCCCTTCACTCCCGAGGATGTTGAAAAAATCGAGGAAGAGATGCGCAAAATCATTAAGGAAGATCTGCCCATCGAGTATTTCGAGATGACACCCGACGAAGCGATTTCTTATTATGAAAATCTCGGCGAAATCTATAAGGTTGAACTTATCAAAGAGCATGCCGACAAAGGCGAAAACATCAGTTTTTATAAGCAGGGCGAGTTCACGGAACTCTGCGCGGGTCCTCACATTATGTCAACCGGCAGAATAAAGGCTTTCAAGATTACCTCCTGCACGGGCGCTTACTGGAGAGGCAACGAGAAAAACAAGATGCTCCAGCGCGTTTACGCCACCGCCTTTACCAAAAAGGATGAGATGGAAGCATACCTTGCATCCGTTGAAGAGGCGAAGAAAAGAGACCACAATAAACTCGGCAGAGAACTTCACCTGTTTACAACGGTTGATTATATCGGTCAGGGTCTCCCCATTATGCTGCCCAAGGGCGCCAAAATCATCCAGCTTCTTCAGCGCTTTGTTGAGGATGAAGAGGCTCGCAGAGGCTGGCAGCTCACCAAAACGCCGTTTATGGCAAAGAGCGATCTTTACAAGATTTCAGGCCACTGGGATCACTATAAAGACGGTATGTTCGTTCTCGGCGACGAGGAAAAGGACGACGAAGTGTACGCCCTTCGCCCGATGACCTGCCCGTTCCAGTATCAGGCTTATCTCAACGAGCCCCGTTCATACAGAGACCTTCCCCTCAGATATGACGAAACCTCCACGCTCTTCCGCAACGAGGCTTCCGGCGAAATGCACGGCCTTATCAGAGTGCGTCAGTTCACGATTTCCGAAGGCCACCTTATGTGCAGGCCCGACCAGCTCGAGGATGAATTCAGAAACTGCCTTGAACTTGCCATTTATATGCTCAAAACGCTCGGTCTCTATGAGGATGTTTCATACAGATTCTCACAGTGGGATCCCGATGACAGAGAGAAATATATCGGCACCGAAGAGCAGTGGGATGAAGCACAGAGCACGATGAAGAAAATCCTTGACGATATTGGTATTTCCTATAAAATCGGTATCGGAGAAGCCGCCTTCTACGGCCCGAAACTTGACATCCAGATCAAGAATGTTTTCGGCAAGGAAGACACGCTCATTACCATCCAGATTGACCAGATGCTTGCTCAGCAGTTTGATATGGTTTATACCGATTCCGACGGCTCCAAGAAGAATCCCTACATCATTCACCGCACATCAATCGGCTGCTATGAAAGAACGCTCGCTCTTCTTATCGAAAAGTACGCCGGCGCTTTCCCGCTCTGGCTTGCTCCCGTTCAGGTAAGGCTCATGCCCATAGCGGACAGACATCACGATTACGCCTATGAAATCAAGGCGAAACTCGAAAAAGCCGGCATCCGCTGCGAAGTTGACGCGAGAAATGAGAAAATCGGCTACAAAATCAGAGAAGCACAGCTTGAAAAAATACCCTATATGCTCCTTATGGGCGATAAGGATATCGAAGCCGGCGTAGTATCCGTGCGCAAGAGAGGCGAGGGCGATATAGGCGCTCTCGGCGTTGACGAATTTATCGAAAGCGCGCTTGCGGATATTGATAAAAAAGTCATTTGGTAATTAAGCCGAAAAAACTCCTCAAAAACACCGCTTCTTTTTATAATTTTATATTTACAAATCTGTCGTGTAGTGTTAAAATACTATACGGCAGATTTTGTCTAAGAAGATTAAAAAACTTTCAGGAGGAATGTTCTATGTCCAGACAAAAGAAGACCATGGACGGCAATAACGCAGCGGCGTATGTCTCTTATGCGTTTACCGAGGTTGCGGGCATTTACCCCATCACCCCGTCAAGCCCCATGGCAGACTATGTTGACCAGTGGTCGGCACAAGGCCTCAAAAACATTTTCGGCACAACCGTTAAGGTAGCCGAGATGCAGTCCGAAGCAGGCGCGGCAGGTACCGTGCACGGCTCACTCGCAGCCGGCGCTCTCACCACCACCTACACCGCTTCACAGGGCCTGCTCCTTATGATTCCCAATATGTATAAGATTGCCGGCGAACTCCTTCCCGGCGTGTTCCATGTATCCGCACGCTGTGTGGCATCACATGCTCTTAACATTTTCGGCGATCACTCCGACGTTTACGCCTGCCGTCAGACCGGTTTTGCAATGCTTGCAGAGACCAATCCGCAGGAAGTTATGGACCTCGGCGCGGTTGCTCACCTTGCCGCAATCAAGGGCAGAGTTCCCTTTATCAACTTCTTTGACGGCTTCCGTACCTCCCACGAACTTCAGAAGATTGAAACCTGGGATTACGAAGACCTTAAAGAAATGTGCGATATGGACGCCGTTGAAGCATTCCGCAAGCGCGCTCTCAACCCCGAGAGACCCGTTATGCGCGGCTCACACGAAAACGGCGACATTTTCTTCCAGCACAGAGAAGCATGCAACCCCTACTATGACGCTCTTCCCGCAATCGTCGAAGAGTACATGAACAAAGTCAATGCCAAACTCGGCACCAACTACAAACTGTTCAACTACTACGGCGCTCCCGACGCGGAGAAGGTTATCATCGCTATGGGCTCCATCTGCGACGTTGCCGAAGAAGTTATCGATTACCTCAACGCACGCGGCGAAAAAGTCGGTCTTGTAAAAGTCCGTCTTTACAGACCCTTCTCAGCAGAGAAACTCGTGGAAGCAATTCCCGCCTCCTGCAAGAAGATTGCCGTGCTTGACAGAACAAAAGAGCCCGGCTCACTCGGCGAGCCTCTTTACCTCGATGTTGTTGCCGCTCTTGCCGCTACCGGCAGAACAGGCATCAAAGTTGTGGGCGGCCGTTACGGGCTCGGTTCAAAGGATACTCCTCCTTCAAGCGTATTCGCAGTATATGACGAGCTTGCAAAGGATGCTCCTTCACACAACTTCACCATCGGCATCGTTGACGATGTGACCAATCTTTCACTCGAAGAGAAGCCCGCTCCCAACACCGCAGCGGAAGGCACTCAGGAGTGCAAGTTCTGGGGTCTCGGCGGTGACGGCACTGTCGGCGCAAACAAGGACTCCATCAAGATTATCGGCGACCATACCGACAAATATGTTCAGGCATATTTCCAGTATGACTCCAAGAAGACCGGCGGTATCACCATTTCCCACCTTCGTTTCGGTGATAAGCCCATCAAGAGCCCCTACTACATCAACAAAGCAGACTTCGTTGCCTGCCATAACCCCTCTTATGTTGAAAAGGGTTACAAGATGGTCAACGACGTTAAACTCGGCGGCGTATTCCTCATCAACTGCCAGTGGTCTCCCGAAGAACTCTCCGAGAAACTCAACGCAGAGGCAAAGAGATACATCGCTCAGAACAATATCCAGCTCTACACCGTTAACGCTATCGGCCTTGCGGCAGAAATCGGTCTCGGCAAGAGAACAAATACCGTGCTTCAGTCCGCTTTCTTCTCACTCTCCAAGATTCTTCCCGAAGAGGAAGCAATCGGCTATATGAAAGAAAAAGCCCAGAAGTTTATGAAGAAGGGCAAAGAAATAGTCGAAATGAACGAGAAGGCAATTGACGCCGGTGCAACCGCCTATGTCAAGATTGATGTTCCCGCCGACTGGGCAAACGCAGTTGATGCCGCTCCCGCAAGTGCAGGCGAAGGCAGCAGCAAACTTGAGCAGCAGGTTGAAAAGATTATGAACCCCGTAGGCCTTATGGATGGCGACGCTCTTCCCGTTTCCGCATTCAAGGGTCACGAAGACGGCACCTTCGAGCAGGGCGCATCCGCTTTTGAGAAGCGCGGTGTTGCGGTTCAGGTTCCCGCATGGAACGGCGAATCCTGCGCACAGTGTAACGCCTGCGCGTATGTCTGCCCCCACGCAACAATCAGACCTTACGCTCTTACCGCAGAAGAGGCGGCCGCGGCTCCCTCCAATGCAATTATCGTTGACAAGAAGGGCAAGGGCAAAGATTCCTATAAGTACACCCTTGCAGTTTCCCCGCTCGATTGTATGGGCTGCGGTGTCTGCATAGGCGTATGCCCGACCAATTCTCTCACCATGGTTTCCAGAGAGAGCCAGGATGCAATGCAGCCCGTATTCGATTACATGGTTGCCAATGTATCCGTCAAAGAAGACCTTGCCGACAATACTGTTATCGGCAGTCAGTATAAGACTCCGCTGCTTGAGTTCTCGGGCTCCTGCGCAGGCTGCGCCGAAACCTCATATGCACGTCTTATCACCCAGCTCTTCGGTGACAGAATGTATATCTCCAATGCTACCGGTTGTTCGTCCATCTGGGGCGGCCCGGCTGCAACCTCACCCTACACCGTAAACAAGCAGGGCAAAGGTCCCGCATGGGCAAACTCCCTGTTTGAAGATAACGCAGAGCACGGCTTCGGTATGTATCTCGGTCAGAACGCAATCCGCAACAGCCTCATCTCCAGAGTTGAAGCAATCGTTGCGAGCGACAAGGCTTCCGATGAAGTCAAAGCGGCTGCTCAGGCTTACCTCGATACAGTCAATGACGGCAGTGCAAACGGCGCGGCGGCTGACGCTCTTGTAGCGGCAATCGAAGGCATCGACTGCGACAACTGCAAAGCAATCGTTGAGAGCAAAGAATATCTTGCCAAGAAGTCCGTATGGATTTTCGGCGGCGACGGCTGGGCATATGATATCGGCTTCGGCGGCGTTGACCATGTTCTTGCAAGCGGCGAAGATGTAAACATCATGGTATTCGATACCGAAGTTTACTCCAACACCGGCGGACAGGCATCCAAGGCCTCCAACATCGGCCAGGTTGCTCAGTTTGCGGCAGCAGGTAAATCAGTTGCCAAGAAGAGCCTTGCCGAAATCGCCATGAGTTACGGCTATGTATACGTTGCTCAGATAGCAATGGGCGCAGACCGCAACCAGACCATCAAGGCCCTCACCGAGGCAGAAGCATACAACGGTCCTTCAATCGTTATCGCTTACGCTCCCTGCGAGATGCACTCCATCAAGGGCGGTATGGTTAACTGCCAGGCCGAAATGAAGAAGGCTGTTGACTGCGGTTACTGGAATATGTTCCGCTTCAACCCCGCTCTCAAAGCACAGGGCAAGAATCCGTTCACAATCGATTCCAAGCCCGCTACCACGAGTTACAGAGACTTCATTATGAATGAGGCCCGTTACTCACAGCTTACCCGTTCCTTCCCGGAGAGAGCGGAAGAACTCTTCACCAAGGCAGAACTTACTTCGGTTGAGAGATATAAGCATCTTCTCAGACTCAAGGATCTCTACGCTCCCGAAGAGCAGTAAGAAACTTACACAAACAACGCTCACGCCTACCTGCCTTTTGGTAGGCGTGAGTTTATAAAGGGGAAAGAAAATGAGAAAACTTGTATCCGACAGACAGAAGTCCTACCAGACTTTTGAGTCATTCGGAGTATCGGGCGCCTGGTGGGCCCAGGTCGTAGGCGGCTGGGGCGAAACAGATGAGGCATCCGGTATGCCCAAAAGAGAAAGAATCGCAGAACTCCTTTTCAACAAAGAAAAGGGTATAGGTATCTCCTGCTACAGATATAATCTCGGCGGCGGCTCCGCGCAGAGCGGAAAGGGCAACATCTCCGAGCCCTCAAGGCGCGCCGAAAGTTTTGACATCGGCGAAACGGAGTACGACTGGAGCAGGGATGAAAACGCGGTAAGGATGATGAAACTTGCCGTGAGCGAAGGCGCGGACGAAGTTATCCTCTTCGTCAATTCACCGCCCGAAAGATGGACTAAAAACGGCAAAGCCCACTGCGAAAAGGCGGGTCAGACCAACCTGCCCAAAAGCAATTATGAATCCTTTGTGCGCTACTGCCTTGACTGCGCCGAACATTTCATAAAAGAGGGCATTCCCGTAAAATATATTTCCCCCGTAAACGAGCCCGTGTGGGTGTGGACCGGAGGGCAGGAGGGCTGCCATTACAGACCTCATCAGGTGTATTCCCTTATGAAGATACTTGCCCGTGAAATGGATAAACGTCCCGCCCTTGACGGCGTGAAGATTTCCGGCGCGGAAAACGGCGATATCCGCTGGTTCAACAAAATGTACTCTTACGCGATGCTACACGATAAAACCGTGCGCAGAAGAGTTGACTCGGTTGATGTTCACTCTTATTTTCTTACCCCCGATGTACCTGTCATAAGGCACATAAAGTTTAACCGCGTTTCATTTCTCAGACGGTACAGGAAGTTTATGGATACCTTTTATCCCGGCGTCGCGGTAAAGACCAGCGAGTGGACTCATATGAAGGGCGGCAGGGATTACGGCATAGATTCAGCTCTCGAGCAGACGAAGGTAATGATGGAAGATATCTCTGTGCTCAATGTCACCTCCTGGCAAAACTGGATTGCCCTTTCAAACGTTGACTACTGCGACGGCCTCATTTACGAAAACGACGGGCCGCGCACCTTCGAAATGACAAAGCGCTACTACGCCTTCGGCAACTTCTCTAAGTTTATCGAAAAGGGCAGTGCCAGAATCGAAGCGGATGCAGGCGAAGGGCTTGACTGCGTCGCGTTTTACAAAGACGGCAAAACCGTTTATGTTATCGCTAACCGCACCAAAGAGGACAAAGACCTCGAACTCCCCGCAAATGTTTCGGGCGTCTTTATGACAAGCAAAAAATACAATCTTGACAGAGTTTACCCGGAAAACGGCACAATCATTATTCCCGCAGAAAGTATCACCACGGTAATAACGGAGGAATGAACGATGGTACTTGTTGAAAAAGTCAAAGGGATAATCACCGATGTCCGCGCATACTGGAAAGTGCCCGCCGCGGGTGATTATGTCGCTTACAAAGAATATCTGATGCTCTCTCTCGGCTGGCTCGGTATGCGCCTTGCCACCACTTTCGGCATCGCCTTCTCCGTCAACAATCCCTTCACCGCAATGACTCTTCATATGGAGCATAAGGACCTGCTGATTTTAGGCTATGTATGCACAGCCATCAGTTACGCCCTCGCTCCGCTTAACGCATATATCATTGACAACCTCAAATCCCGTGTCGGCAAATACAAGGTGTTTGTGCGTCTTGCTGTGCCCTCGGGAATCCTCTCACTTTTCGCGATTTTTTACCCTTACGAAAAAATGACATATATCCCGATGATAGTATCGCTGTTTATCATCGGTCAGATTCAGGGATATGTGCAAGGCTGGTACAACACCGGTGTCAGCAACCTGGTTTATGTTATCTCGCCCAATTCAAAAGAAAGAGTAAAGATTATCACGGTCGCTTCTCTTGTGCATAATTTCGCGCCGAGCATAACGGGTCTTCTCATCCCGATGCTCAGCGACGTGCTTGCGGGCGGCGACCTTTACAATATCAGAACTTACAGGCTCGTTTATCCTGCGTTTATCGTAATCGGCGTAGCTCTCAGTATGACCTCATACTATGGTGTCAGCGAAAGAATAGTCGAGCCCAAATCAAGAGCGACCGGCATTGGTCTCATAGAGGCGCTTCGCGATGTTTCGCGCAACAAACTGTTCTGGATAAAGTGCACCGACAACTGGAACAACTTTATGGAGGACAGCAAAAACGTGCTTATGCAGTGGCTGTTCTATTACGGCAAGGTCGGCTCAATGACCATGTACGGTATTATGGATACCGTTTCCTACAACTCATCGATGTGGGCGATGCTCTTCTCACCCTGGATGATAGACAAGATGGGCAAAAAAGGCTTCAAGGTAGTGAAAAACATCTCTCAGGTTTTCATCACGCTCGGCCTTGCGCTCACTTACAAAAAGAGCCTCGTAATGATTTTTATCTTCTATTTCCTCAACAGATTCTGGGAGACTACGGAGGTTATCGACCGCTCAATAGAATCGGATATCAGAGATTATCAGCAGTATATCAGCGGCGAGAGAATCGACGGCTCCTTCGGTGTGGTTGACACTTATGTGGGCGGTGCAATCGGCGCGGTCACCAATCTTTTCGTTCCCTGGGTTTACAGGAAAAACGGCTTTGACGGCACCGATTATTCCGTGCTCAACGCCTACGATGAAAACGGAGTTTACAGAGAAAACAACCTGCTTTATCCTCTGCTTGACAAACTTCTCAAGATTTCGCTCGTCGGCGCGGTTATTGATATATTCCCGTGGTTCTTCTATGATCTCAGCGAAACCGATCAGAAGTCCGTGCTCAGAGTTATAAGGCTAAGGAGCGCAGTTGAGGACAGAACCGAAGGCCTCGTTGAAGACAGCCTCTACTGTGAGGCCTGTGAGGCGGTAATATCGATGAAAGAAAACATCGATAAGGAAAAGACCGAAAAACTGACCGATAAAAGCGCATACACCAAAAAAGAATTCAAAGAAAAGAACAAGCAGATTGCGGCGGCAAACGAAGAGATTGAAATCGCGCATTTCCTCGCCTCCGAAATCGATAAATACAATACCGAATTCGGCAAAGAATTCATCGCCCTGTGCAGCGGCGTATTTGACGAAGGTCCTTCCGGCTTCTTCTCAAGCGATAAAGACTTTGAGGCTCTTGCACTCGCGCTTCCGGAGGCAAAGAGCAAAGACGAAAAAACTCTGCGCGGCGAAGCAATCCGTATGACAAGGGCAATTAAGCATTCTGCAAAAGCGGTGCAGAAGTATTACGGCGAAGGCTTCAAGGAGTTTTCCGCATCCGCCTACGAGGCGCTGTACGATTTGCCCGAAGATACCAAAGAGCAGAGGAAAGAAAAGAACGCTCTTATCAGAAAAGCAAACCGTGAAAGACGCTCTTACGGCAAGGTTATGAAGCCTTTCCTTTGGGCAAAGAGAAACGTAATGCTCAGCCGCGCCTACGCTGATATTGATTCCTTCATAGCAGATTATCCCGAAACAAGACATCGTCTTGACGATAAAATCGCCGCTGACAGAGCGGAAGAAGAAAGAAGACTTGCCGAAAGAAGGGCAAAAGCGCTCGCCAAAAAAGCAAACTGATACCGATAAATAATTTTTCGGAAAGGAGGAAAACCGGTGGATAAATTTGAACTTGTTGCGCCGTATGAACCTATGGGCGACCAGCCTGCGGCTATTGCCGAGCTTACCGAAGGCATCCGCAAGGGTTACCGAGAGCAGACGCTACTCGGAGTAACGGGCTCGGGCAAGACTTTCACAATGGCAAATGTAATAGCAAACCTCAACAGGCCCACTCTCGTGCTCGCGCATAACAAAACTCTCGCCGCGCAGCTTTGCAGTGAGTTCAAAGAGTTCTTTCCGAATAACGCCGTAGAGTATTTTGTTTCCTACTACGATTACTATCAGCCCGAAGCATATATACCTACGACCGACACATACATTGAGAAAGACTCAGCCGTCAATGATGAAATTGACAAACTGCGCCACTCGGCTACCTCCGCCCTCTCCGAAAGACGAGATGTTATAATTGTCGCGTCCGTTTCCTGTATATATACTCTCGGCGACCCGATTGACTACAGAAGTATGGTTATTTCGCTTCGCACGGGTATGGAGAAAAACAGGGATGACCTTATAGCGAAACTTATCGCAATACAGTATGAAAGAAACGATATCGAATTCAGCCGTAACAAATTCAGAGTCAGAGGAGACGTAGTTGAAGTTTTCCCCGTTTACTCCAATGACAGCGCAATCAGAATTGAGTTTTTCGGCGATGAAATTGACAGAATAAGCGAAATAAACCCGCTCACCGGGCAGGTGAAAAGCGTGCTTTCGCACGTGGCAATCTATCCCGCGTCTCACTATGTTATCGCCCCCGAAAAAATGGAGCGCTCCATTGAGGAGATAAGAGCCGAGATGGAGGAGAGGGTAAAATACTTTGAGGCTAACGGCAAACTGCTCGAAGCACAGAGGATAAGAGAGCGTACGGAGTATGATATGGAAATGCTGCGTGAAACGGGTTTCTGCAAGGGCATAGAAAACTATTCACGCGTTATGAGCGGCAGACCTGCGGGCTCAGCGCCTTTTACCCTGCTCAACTATTTCCCGGATGACTACATCCTTTTTATAGACGAATCACATGTCACCATTCCTCAGGTGCACGCAATGTACGGGGGAGACAGGGCAAGGAAAGAGAGCCTTGTAAAATACGGTTTCCGCCTTCCCTCCGCCTTTGATAACAGGCCGCTCACGTTTGATGAGTTTTATGAAAGGACGGGGCAGAAGATATTTGTTTCCGCCACTCCCGGCAAGTTTGAAAGAGATGTGAGCGCGAATATTTCCGAGCAGGTCATCAGGCCTACCGGACTTCTCGACCCCGAGATTTCCGTAAGACCGGTTGAAGGTCAGATTGACGACCTCGTTTCTGAAATCAATATCCGCACCGAAAAGAAGCAGAGAGTGCTTGTCACCACGCTCACAAAGAAGATGGCGGAGGATCTTACCGATTACCTTGACGACCTCGGCATAAAAGTGCGCTATATGCATCACGATATTGACACCATAGAGCGTATGGAGATAATCCGCGACTTACGTCTGGGCGAATTCGATGTGCTTGTGGGTATCAACCTTTTAAGAGAAGGTCTCGATATTCCCGAAGTATCGCTTGTCGCCATACTCGATGCCGATAAAGAGGGCTTCCTCAGGAGCGAAACTTCGCTTATTCAGACTGTCGGCAGGGCGGCAAGAAACGCGGAAGGCACTGTTATTATGTATGCTGACAGCGTTACTCCCTCTATGGAAAACGCCATCAGGGAGACGGCGAGACGCCGCGAAAAGCAGAGCAAATACAATGAGGAGCACGGCATAGTGCCCAAGACAATTGTAAAAGACGTAAGGGAAATCATAGAGATTTCCTCCAAAGCGGATGACGACGGAAAGTCATACGCAAGAATGAGCAGAAAAGACAGAGAAATGCTCATAGCAAAACTTACGGCAGAAATGAAGGCGGCGGCAAAGATACTCGAATTTGAGCACGCCGCTTATATCAGAGATAAAATCGAAAAGATTAAAAACGCAGGCAGGAATAATAAATGATATCCGAAAACATAGTAGTAAGAGGCGCAAAAGAGCATAACCTCAAAAATGTCGATGTCACAATCCCGAGAAACAAACTTGTGGTGTTTACCGGGCTTTCGGGCAGCGGCAAGTCTTCACTCGCTTTTGACACCATATATGCCGAAGGCAGAAGAAGATATGTTGAGTCCCTTTCCGCTTACGCGCGCCAGTTTCTCGGCAAGATGGATAAGCCGTCTGTTGAGAGCATAGAAGGGCTTTCACCCGCCATTTCAATAGATCAGAAATCCACCTCCAAAAATCCGAGGTCAACAGTCGGCACCGTGACCGAAATATATGATTACATGCGTCTTCTCTATGCGAGAATAGGCCTGCCTCACTGCCCCGTATGCGGCAGAGAGATAGTAAGGCAGACCGTTGATGACGTTACCCTCAAAATAATGAAATATGATGAGGGCACAAAACTGCAGATTCTCGCTCCGATTGCCAGAGGCAAAAAAGGCAGATTTGAAAAAGAAATCGAGCAGGTGCGAAAAAGCGGTTTCGCCAGGGTGAGAATTGACGGCATAATCTACGACCTCTCCGAAGAAATAAAACTTGAAAAGAATATAAAGCACAATATCGAGGTCGTTGTTGACCGTATTGTGATAAAAGAAAATATCCGCTCAAGGCTTGCCGATTCAATAGAGACTGCGGCAAAACTCTCGGACGGACTTATAATAGCCTCGTTTTCCGATAACGATGAGCAGATGTATTCCCTCAATTACACATGCCCGGAGCACGGCGTGAGCATAGAAGAACTTGAGCCGCGCTCGTTTTCATTTAACAATCCCTTCGGCTCCTGCCCCGAATGCTCGGGTCTCGGTGAGCAGATGAGAATTGACCCCGACCTTATAGTGCCCGATAAATCCCTCTCGATCAGGCAGGGCGCAATCAAGGCCTCCGGCTGGAGCACCGAAGCGTCTATTGCAAGGATGTATTTTGAAGGGCTCGCGAAGGAATACGGCTTCACTCTCGATATGCCGTTTTCCGATATTCCCGAAGAAGCTAAAAAGGTTCTGTTTTACGGCACGGGCGGCAAAAAAATCAATTTTCAGCGCCCCGCTCTTTACGGCAGCGGAGATATGTCTTACTCGGCTGAATTTGAGGGCATAGCGGCAAACCTTGAGCGCCGTTACGGCGAAACAAACAGCGAGTGGTCACGCAGTGAAATAGAAGCCTATATGTCCAAAACTCCGTGCCCCGGATGCGCGGGAGCGCGCCTACGCAAAGAGGCGCTGTGCGTTACGGTAGGCGGGCTGAATATATATGAACTTTCAAGTCTCCCCATAACCAAGGAACTCGATTTCATAAACTCGCTTAAACTTACAGACAGAGAAAAAGTAATAGGCGATCAGATTATAAAAGAAATCCGCAACCGCCTTGAGTTTCTTTCAAGCGTAGGGCTCGAATACCTGCAGCTTTCCCGCTCGTCATCCACTCTCTCGGGCGGTGAGGCGCAGAGAATACGCCTTGCGACCCAGATAGGCTCGTCTCTTATGGGCGTGCTCTATGTGCTCGATGAGCCCAGCATAGGCCTTCATCAGCGTGACAACCGCAAATTGCTTGCCACACTCAAAAGCCTCAGGGATATCGGCAACACCCTCATAGTCGTTGAGCACGACGAAGAGACGATTCTTAATGCCGATTATGTGGTTGATGTCGGGCCCGGTGCGGGAGTGCACGGAGGCAACATCGTATGCTGCGGCACCCCTGATGAAATCAAAAAATGCCCCTCATCCGTCACGGGGCAGTATCTGAGCGGCGAAAAGTTTATTCCCGTGCCGGCTCAGAGAAGGAAAGGTAACGGCAGTTTCCTTGAAATAAAAGGCGCGGCGGAGAATAACCTCAAAAACATCGATGTCAGCATACCTCTCGGCTCGTTTGTCTGTGTAACGGGTGTGTCGGGCAGCGGCAAATCCTCGCTCATAAACGAAACGCTCAGCAAGTATCTTGCCGTCACGCTCAACGGCGCAAAGAAAGTGCCCGGCAAATACGAAAAAATTACCGGCACCGAATACCTTGATAAAGTAATCAACATCGATCAGTCTCCCATAGGCAAAACCCCGCGCTCAAATCCCGCCACCTATACAGGCGTGTTCAATGATATCCGCGACCTGTTTTCACAGACGGTTGACGCGAAGAAGCGCGGCTATAAGCCCAACAGGTTTTCCTTCAATGTGAAGGGCGGCAGATGCGAGGCGTGCCAGGGCGACGGTATAGTCAAAATCGAGATGCAGTTTCTTGTGGATGTGTTTGTGCCCTGCGAAGTCTGCGGCGGTCACAGATACAACCACGAAACGCTTGAAGTTAAATACAAGGGCAAAAACATTTACGATGTGCTCGAAATGACTGTTGAAGAGGCAATGAACTTCTTTGACAGCGTGCCCAAAATCCGAAAGAAACTTCAGACTCTGTTTGATGTAGGTCTCGGATATATCAAACTCGGGCAGTCGTCAACCACTCTTTCGGGCGGCGAAGCGCAGAGAGTGAAACTCGCCACCGAACTCGCAAGAACCTCGACCGGCAAAACTGTCTATATCCTTGACGAGCCTACAACAGGGCTTCACACGGCGGATGTTCACAGGCTGCTTGAAGTGCTGTCAAAGTTTGTTGACGGCGGCAACACTGTGATAGTTATCGAACACAACCTTGATGTAATCAAAACTGCCGATTATATCATAGACCTCGGTCCCGAAGGGGGAGAGGCGGGCGGACGCCTTGTGGCGTGCGGCACTCCCGAGCAGGTTGCAAAGGTAAAGGAATCATATACCGGGCAGTTCCTTAAAACGTTACTCAGCGAAAGGAAGCAGAAAAATGGATGACATTATCACCAATGCGGGCGAAATACTTGCCGCTTACGGAATCACCGGAGAGATTGAGGAAATCAAAAGAATCTGCGACGGCCATATAAACAACACTTTTAAAGTGGAAGTAAAAGACGGCAGCGGAAAACTCAGAAGATACCTTATTCAGGAACTCAACACTTCCGTTTTCAAGGATCCCGTCAATCTTATGAACAACCTCATCGGCGTAACGGCATACCTGCGCAAAGAGGTTGAGAAAAACGGCGGCGATGTTGACAGGGAAAGTCTTTACGCTTATCCCGCGAAGGACGGCAAGCCCTACTATATTGACAATGACGGCAGATTCTGGCGCTGCTTCAACTATATTTACGGCGCTCACTCCGAGCAAAGGGTGACAAGCCCCGAACTTTTCCGCAAGGCGGCAAAAGCCTTCGGCAAGTTTCAGTGTATGCTCGCGGATTACCCGATGGAAGGGCTTGTTGAAACCATACCCAACTTTCACAACACCGTGTCGAGATTTGCCGATTTCAAGGCGGCAGTTGAAAACAACATTTCAGGGCGCGCGGATACCTGCCGCGAAGAAATCGCTTTTGCTCTCGCAAGGGAAAAAGACTGCTCTGTTTTTGTTGACCTGATTGAATCGGGCGACCTTCCGCTCAGAGTTACTCATAACGACACCAAGCTCAACAACGTTATGTTTGACGATGAAACGGGCGATGGCATATGCGTAATAGACCTTGACACCGTAATGCCCGGGCTTTCGCTCTATGATTTCGGTGACAGCATCCGCTACGGCGCAAGCACAGCCGCAGAGGATGAGAAAGACCTTGACAAAGTCCATTTCAGCCTCGAATATTTCAGAGCATACGCAGAGGGCTATCTTTCCGAAGCGGGCAGTTCTCTTACAAAGAAAGAAATTGAATGCCTTGCCTATTCCGGCAAACTTATGACTCTTGAATGCGGCATGAGATTTCTCGGCGATTATCTCAACGGCGATGTATATTTCAAAACCGAGTATCCCAAGCACAATCTTGTCCGCTGCCGCACGCAGTTCAAACTCGTGAAAGAAATGGAAGAAAAGATGGCAGAAACGCAGAAGATAATCGAAGAAGTCTGCGATAAACTCGGTATTGAAAAATGACGGATAATCTTCTCTCGGAAAACGAGTGCAGGAAAGCGGTTGCCCGCTGGATGCTCGCAAACAAAAGAAACGTCTGCCTCCTGCCGGGGCAGACACCCGAAGACTTTGCCGACTCGTTTGAAATGCCGCAAATCATTTACCGCCATACGGATTCTTATGCCGACGCAAACGGCGACCTCGTTACAATGCTCAAAGGCGAAATCGCCCTGAGCGACTGGGAAACCAAAAACGGCACCGAGCCGAAAACGCTCACCGTTTACAAAGTGCTCAAAACCTCGCTGACCAACCCCGACGTCGAGCCCTTCCCCGCAGGGTATATTGTAATCGAATAAAAGCTCAATGGGGGCGGATGGCATCCGCCCCTACTGGATGCGCATTTGTAAAAAACGAGTATTAATCTTGCTTTCTGAGTGGCACTTAGGGAGGAGAAGAGACGAGCGAAAACGGAGCATTTGCGAATGAAGACAGTATGCAGATACGGCGAATGAGCAAAGGCTTCGAGAAAAGACAATAATAAAACATTCCTTATGACAAATCATATCGAATAAAAATCAAAGGACTGCAAGTTATAAACTCGCAGTCCTTTTAAACTCTATTGTCTTTTCGATTTTCGTCGTATATTCTCCGACCGTCTTATTTCCAGTTTTCGCCGAGGTTTCCGATTTTTCCTATAAGTTCAACGCAATCCGGGAATCCCATAATCTTCGGCACGGGATAGAGCGGATTCGCTTCGTGAAGCGCTCTCTGTGCGAGAGTGGGCACATCGTTCGGCTGAATTTCAAGATGCTCGGGAATGCCCATATATTTGTTCATTTCCTTGATTGTCTCAATAAAGAGTTCTGCTTTCTGATGCTCTGCGAGGCCTGCGGTTTCAAGGCCTGCCACGTCCGCAAGTTCCGCAAGGCGGGCGTGAGCGGTCTCGCCGAAGAATTCAAGCACATAAGGCAGAATAACGGCCATCGCAAGTCCGTGAGGTGTGCCGTACATACCGCCGAGATTGTGGCCGATTGCGTGAACATAACCAACATATGCTCTTGTGAAAGCACAGCCCGCGAGGTAAGATGCTTCAAGCATATTCTCTCTTGCTTCTATATTCTTGCCGTCATCGTATGCGGTCTTGATATTGTCAAAAATAAGTCTGACCGCTTTCTTCGCCGCTTCTTCGGTTTCGGGAGTATTACTCTGACCGATGTATGCCTCAACCGCGTGAGTGAGAGCATCCATACCTGTGGTGGAAGTGATATGCTTGGGCAGACCTACCGTAAGAGTGGGGTCAAGCACTGCATATTTCGGGCGGAGTACAGGGTCCTGAATAGCATATTTCTCGTGAGTGGAGGGGTCGGAAACAACAGCCGCGAGGGTGGTCTCCGAGCCGGTGCCCGCTGTGGTGGGTACTGCGTAGAGCATAGGCAGTTTCTTGAGCACTTTGAGAGTGCCTCTCATCTTCTTTACGGGGGTGTTGGGCCTTGCAATTCTGGCGCCGCAGATTTTTGCGCAGTCCATAGGTGAGCCGCCGCCGAATGCGATTATGGCGGAGCAGCGGTGATTGTTGTAAATCTTTACGGCTTCTTCGATATTCGCAATTGTGGGGTTGGGCTGAACGCCGTCATAAACCACGAAGTTTATGCCCTGCTCTTTGAGGCCTTCAAAGAGGGGATCGAGAAGGTTTAGACCCATAAGGCCTTTATCGGTAACAACAAGCACGCTGTAATGACCGTTGTTCTTTACTATCTCGGGAAGTTTTCTGAGAGCGCCTTCGCCTTTTATTACCTGAGGCTCGGTCCAGTCAAGGAATTTAACCGCCACTCTGAAAGCGGCCTGATAACTTCTGCAATATGCGATTGTAAGTTTGGTTACAGCCATAACGGCACCTCCGTAAATAGAATTCTTAATTATTTTATCATTTTGTTTCTGATTTATCAAGAACAAATATTAAATTGTTTTCTGTTTGTCCTCCGGTAACAGTGATTCTTCCCTGGCCGTATGGGTCGGAATAATCATCGCCAACATTCCCGTTAAGATTATTCACAATGTAATCAATCAGAATCTGGTTATCAAGTTTGAGGCTCTTTTCTATAAGACGCGCCGAGTCAAAAGCCGTGTTGCCGTCACCGTTATTGAGCATTACATAAACAACGCCCGCAACTGTATAAGTCTTTTCGGGGTCAAGAGGCTCGGAACCGACTTTTGCGTTTTTAACTCTGCGCTCGCCTTCAAATCCCGTGCACATATTTTCCGTATCCGCTATGCACGGGCTGGGGATTGAGGCGTCGATTTCATAACTCATACCCGAAACATGCAGAAATCCGCCGAATTCATCCGGCACGGCTTTTGCGCCCCATTCAAGAGCGTCCAGAATCTGCTGACCTGTTGCCTCTATAACGCACACTTCATTGTTGAAGGGGAAAACGCTGATTATGTCGCCGTAAGTAATGTCGCCTTTGGCTATGTTTGCGCGCACTCCGCCGCCGTTTACCATTGCTATGTCGGCACCCGTTTCGGCACGTATTGCATCGGCGCACAAATCCGCGAGATTGGTTTCACTGTAGCGCACAATTCGCACGGGGTTTCCGTAGTCATCGGTAATTGCGGGGTCGTTGATTGTAAGGTCAACCGTGCTTTTTGCCACGATTTGTTTCAGGGTTTCTTCAAAGCCTGCCAAAACCTCGTCAACCTTCGTTTTCATTTCGTTGTCAATTCCGAAAAGGTCGGCGGCGCTGATGTCATTATTCCAACTGCGTATGTTCGTTTCGGCAATGCCGTCGGGAGTGATTCTGCTGTAGCCTATGTTATTGAGTTTTGTACCGCAGGCGGAGCGTACAACATCCTCGCCGTCTTTGTTTTGGAAAACAAGCTGATCCGTGTCGTGGCTGTGACCGTCAAGGAAAACATCTATTCCGTTTGTGTGCTCGATTATTTCCCTGCTTGTCCAGGGTGATGAAGCGGCATCATTACCGATATGACCTATGGCGTAAACATAGTCCGCGCCTTCGCTCCTTGCGCCGTCAACCGCTTTCTGCACCGCTGAGTAAAGAGCCTCTCCCGTTTCATCGCTCATAAATCCGTAAATGAAATTGCCCGAATCATCCTGGAAATATGCGGGCGTGGAGGATGTGATTGTTTCGGGGGTAGAAATACCCACAAAGGCAATTTTGATGCCCGCCGCTTCCTTTATGATATAAGGCTCAAATACCGTTTCTCCGTCTTTCACGAAGTTGCAGCTGACAAACGGGAAGTCCGCTTTTTCGGTCAGTTCAAAGAAACGGTCAATGCCGTAATCGAAATCGTGATTGCCGAATGTTGCCACATCGTATTTCATTTCGTTCATAAGGTCGATTACCGTTTCGCCTTTTGAAAGCACTCCTATTGTTTCGCCCTGATCGGAGTCGCCGTTATCAATAAGCAGCGTGGTGTATCCCGCCTTATCGAGCGTGTCGCGTATCTGCTTTAGACCCGCAAAGCCGAAGCCGTCGGCTATTGCGCAGTGAATATCACTTGTATAGAGTATCATTACTTCGCCGTTCTTTTCAATCTCGGCAGTCTGCGTCTGACCGGCTCCGCCGCAGGAAACAGCTGTGAAAACCAGCACAACGGCGATGAGCACGGTTAAAGCCGCTTTTATCTTTTTCATGTTATTTCTCCTTTTTCCGAATTTTTTAACGGATATATTTTACCTTTTTTACTTGATAAAATCAACAGGTTATTCACTCTGCACCGCTTTTTGTTTATCACGCTTGAATATGATTTTTATTTATGATATATTAAGTCAAAGAGGTGAAGCGAAAATGAAAAAGATTCTTGCACTTGTTCTTTCTGCATTTATTTGTCTTTCCTGTGCGTATCTTGCTTTCGCGCAGGACGGCACCGCTGCTTCTCACGAGTGGGAGCACGAGGTCAAAACAGACTGCGGCGGAGAATGCGGCAACAGCCCGGTAATAATCATACCCGGCATTATGCAGTCGCAGACTTATGTACAGGATAAGGAAGGCAACGATATTCTCACAAGCGAGGGTTTCCCGATTCTTGAGGGTATGGACCTTACCTTTATGTTTGATACCGAAGCGGTAAAGCGCGAAATCAAAGAGGCGATTCCCGATATCCTCAAGGCAATTCTCAAGCGCGACAGGGATGAACTTTTTGATATTCTGCTCGGCATATTTGATGACAGTTTTTCCGACCATTATTTCAACCCCGACGGCACAAGGGTCAATTCTGCCGCCACGGATGAATACTGGTATTCACTCGCCGAGTGCAAGGAAATGCCCGATAAATCCTACAACTACGCCAAAGGCTATTCCAAGGATGAAAACGGCAATCCGCTTCCCTCCACAAAGTATCAGAATCAATATGATTTCATTTACCGCCAGGTTGATATTTCCGCTTTCTGTGAAAAGTGCGGTTACGACCACGCGTACTATTACGCTTATTCCTCATTCGGCAACATCCTCGAAACCGCCGAAAACTTAAATGAATATATCGATATGGTTAAATACCAGACGGGGCACGATAAAGTCAGCCTTGTATTCATCAGCCTCGGCGGCACGGTTGCCAACACCTACCTCGCGGATTATGTTGACCCCGATGAGATTGACAGAGTTATTCTCGCCGCCTGCGCCACCGACGGCTCGTATCTGCTCTCCGATCTGATGGCGGGCAAGAGCACCTTCAACAACGGTTACGTGCTTTACAATGACCTTATCCCCAACATAGTCGCCATCGCGGCAGAGGAATATATGTCCCTTGCCTATCTCGGCAATGTCATAGCAAGAGCCATTCCGGAGGATGTGTTCAGCGATTTCCTTCAGGAGGCGCTTGAAAGGGCGCTTGACGAAGTGCTGGGCAAGTGCATAAGAAACTGCCAGTCAATGTGGGCGCTCGTTCCGTCCGGAGAATACGAAGAACTCTCAGCGAAATATATTTCCGACGAAGAGCATGCGCCTCTCAAAGAGATGACAGACAGATATTACAAAATCCAGAAAAACGCCGCAAACAGAGTCAAAGAACTCGAAGCGCAGGGTATGGACATTTTCGTTATATCCGGCTACAACCTCGAACTCCCGGCAGCTGTTGAGCACTACGCCGTCAGTTCCGATAATATTATTCAGGCAACCTCCACCTCAATGGGAGCCGTTTTCGCACCTGTAAACGGTACGCTCGGCGACGGATACACACCCGTGCTCGACGCTTCCTATGTCAGCCCCGATAATTCGGTTGACGCAGGCTCCTGCGCTCTGCCCGACAAAACTTTCTTCGTCAAAAACCAGAGCCACCTCACCCTGCAGTCAAGCATAAACGATGTTATCGGTCTGTGCGTTGCCCTGCTTACCGATAAGACGATAACCGACGCGAGGGAAAACAGCGGCGGCTATGCCCAGTTTAACGAATACAGGGATTTCAGAAAGATTGACAGTCTGCTTTATGATTACGCCAAAGCCGACAAATCCGGCATAAAGCAGTCAAAACTCGATGCCTGCGAAGAAGCGGTGCAGTATGTAAACGAAGTAAAGGCAAAGCGCGAGTGGAAGGCTGACGAGGCGAAAGAAGCCGAAGAAAAGTTATATACCGCTATGGATAAAGCGGACCTGCTTTCCGATAATTCCGAAAGCAGTTTCGTAAGATACAAACTCCTACCCGCTATTGAAAAAATATGCAAGGCAATAAGCGATTTCTTTAAACTCATATTCAAAGGCAACGATTATTATCTTTTCACCATTAAACTGATTTAACGGAGGAATTGAAATGAGCGATATTCAGAAAAGAGAGATGCCCAAAGCCTATGCGGTGCTCTGGGGTGTTATAACTCTCGCTTATACGGTATGGATGGCTTTCTTTATGAAAGACATTGTGCTCGTTAAGTATGAAACAGAAGCGGCAAGGACCGTTGACGGCTATCTTTACACCGACATAACCGGTATGATAGGCAGGCACTGGCTCTATCCCGTCTGGGTTATTGTTTCGGCTGTAACACTTCTTCTCTTCATCGTCTACATCAAAAAAATTCTTTACGCCGACGCGCTCGGCAACTTTGTAAAATGGTTTTGCCTCATAGGCGCGGTGGTCGGCTGTATCTATGTTATCGTTTACGGCCTTCTTGACGCCCCCAACAAGCAGGGTGAAATCGCGAGTTTTTCCGATAAACTCAAATACATTACCGCCAGTATGATAGGTCTTATGTGGCCCTGGCTTTTCAGAGGCTGGGGAGTGATTGCCGCCCTCACGGTATTCACCAACACAATGTACTGCTACCGCAGATATGATTTCAACAGCAAACTCGGCGTAATTCTCGGCTCAATCGGCTCAGCCGCGATTTACCTCACAATCAACTGCCCCTCAATGGGAGATGATGACAAGGATTTCTCAATCCCCAGGTGCTCAGTGCACTGGGCGGGCGCTCTGATTTTTGCCGTTTGCTGCGCCGCTCCGCTTATCATCTTCCTTTTCAACAGAGGCAGAAAACTCAAAGGCAGATTCCTCGGCGCATTTATCATCTTCGTTGCCCTTCTCGTTGTTATGGCCGTGCTTCTTGTCACGGTCGGCAAGAGCGCTATGATTGAAAATATCCCGATGGTTGCCGCCTATATTCTGCTTATCACCCTGAATTTCACAAACTTCTATGAAAAGGGAAACACAAAAGAATAAGTATGCATAATCAAACCGCCTTGCACTGAGCAAGGCGGCTTTTGTTTATTCTCTGATTTCTCTTTTTCTTTCGGGCAGATTCATAAGCACTATTGCCGCAAGCACAAGCGCTATGCCGGCGAGTTTCGCGGGGCTTCTGCTCTCCGAAAAAACGGTCATTCCTATTACGGCGCCCACAAGCGGCTCAACAGCCACGAGGATTGAAGCCTTGCCGCTGTCCATTCTTTTAAGCCCCCAGGTATAAAAGAAATAGGGGAGTACGGTTGAAAAAACTCCTATGCCGAGGCTCAGCAGAATAAGTTTCGGCGAGGAAAACACGGCGCTGAATGTTGCGGCGGGTTTGCCGACGATTATTGAGGCGGGCAGACCGAAAATGAAGGTCCATACCGTCACGGTCATTGTGTCATATTTTCCGAGCGCCACTCTGCCGAATATCGTGTAAAGCCCGTAGGCAAGCCCCGAAAGAAGACCTGTTAAAAGGTAAAACGGTTTTATCACATATCCGCCTCCTGCAAGCCCTGCCACAAGCACACAGCCGGTCAGGGTAAGCACGAGCGAAATGATTTTTACCGGCGTAATCTTTTCCTTAAAGAAAACGGCTGACATTATCATGATAAACACGGGTGAAGTGTAGAGGAGCACAACCGCCACGCTCGCCTGCGAGTGAATCATGGTGTAGAAGTAGCATATGTTGAAAAAGACGATGCTTATTATTCCCGTGCCGATAAACATCCAGCAGTCGCGCGGATTTATCTTCATCTTCTTTCTGTCCGTTATCAGCAGAAACGCCGTAAAAAGAGGCGCGGCAACGGCCATACGAATAAGAGAAATCTGCATTGCGTCAATGCCGTAGGCGGATATATTTTTTATAAACAGCGATATTATTCCCCAGAAAACTCCCGCCGCAATAACGGAGAGTGAAGCGAGGGCGCTGCTTTTGTTTGTTTCGTTCATAATGATTATCTGTCCTTCCACGAAGTCCCGATTATTATATCTTACTATGTGAATAATGTAAAGTGATTTGACAAATTGTATGAATTACAATACAATTAATATGAGGTGATAATATGAATAAAAGTTTTACCTTTGAAAAAATACTGATGGACATTGATGAGTTTACCGCGCTTGCCGCAGACAAATCGGATTATAACTATATCGGCGCGCTCACGGTAGTCGCCCTGTGCAATTACAGAACGGATCCGGCGCTCTGCTACTCTATGCTTGACGCTCTTAAAAACCCCGCGGAGCCCACAAGCACCTATGAAAAGCAGTTTCTCAAAGACCGCCTTAGCGGTAAGGACTACAAACCGTTTTCTTATTTCGCGGGCTCCTCTCCCGAAAACGGCTATACTCCCTCCGCTCCCTACAGCATCACTCTTTCAACAAATCCGTATTCTTTCTCGGGCGATGAGAGAGTTACACTCCACCTTCATTCATCCGGAGCGGACAGCGACAGGCAGATTAAACTCAGGCAGAAAAAGAGCACGGGAGAATGGTTCCTTCTCGAGCAGTTTCTGCTCTCCGATATCCGCATTCCCGCCGCGCAGGACCCCTGGGCATAAACAAAGCAATATAAAAAGCACTGCAGCCGCAGTGCTTTTTTCGTTTATACTGTAAGCACTTTTCCTTCCCAGTCACCGTCGGGTTCAACTTCCAGCACTTTGCATACCGTCGGGGCAATGTCAATTATATTTCCGCCCTCGCGCACGCCTGCGCTGAGTGAAGGATTGCTGAAAATTATCGGGATAGTCATATCTTCGGGCTCTTCGCTTCCGTGAGTCCTGTCGTGCCCACCGTGGTCTGCCGTGATTATCACAAGGTAATCATCGGATATGCCCTCGCACAGGTTTTCAATGCAGTCAAAACTCTGACTTACGGCTTTAATGTATTCGCCGCTCATCCAGCCGGAGTTGTGACCTGCCGCGTCAACATAGCCGAGATACACAAAGGCAAAATCCGGCGCATCGGCTGAAATATGATTTTTTGCTATTTCGCTCACGCGCCTGTTCGCCTCCTCATAGCCGTATATGTGCCCCGACACATAGGTCGCGAAAGAGAGCGAATCGGGGCGGGATAAATCTTTGAGTTCTTCCCAGTTATAGATAAAGGCGCACTTTTTTCCTGCGGCTCTGAGTACCTCGCATATGCCTTTTACCGGGCGCACCTGAGGCACATAGGTGTTTGTGAGTATCCCGTGCCTGCCGGGAGTAACGCTGTGAAACAGCGACATATGGCAGGGCAGGGTAACCGAGGGCATAACCGTGCGTGCGGCACTGTAATATACGCCTCCGGCAGTAACTTTCTTCGCAAAAGGATGTCCGCATTTTTCAATCGCGTCGGGGCGCATACCGTCTACAAGAATCAGAAGCACTTTATTCATAAGGGTCACCTTCTCATCGCTTTTTATGAAACTGTTATAGCAAACATAAGTGTTTTTGTCAATCGCGCAAATACTTTCTTGACTTGCACGCGCGCGTTTGATATCATCAAATTAAAGCAATTATCTCTACGGAGGGTCGGTAATATGAAAAAACTGATTTCTGTTATTCTTGCCTGCTGTTTATGTATCTGCTTTTTAATTCCTGCTTTTGCAACGGAAGGTGACGCTGTTATGGATTCATCCTGGTCAATACTTGTTCCCGCTTCACCTTCGCCTTACGAATCGTTTGCCATCGGCAAACTGAAAGAAGCGCTCTCCGAAGTGCTCGGCGAAGAGATTCAGGAGTCAACAACTGCAGACGGAAATTATATCGCCGTCGGCTCGGCATCGGACCTTGATCTGTCCGGCGCAGCGGAAAACGGCTACCGTATTGCGGTAAAAGACGGCAATATTCATATAGGCGGCACGGGAGTAAGAGGCCTTCAGGCGGGCGTTAACCGCTTCCTTGAAGAATTCTGCGGCAGAAAAGTTTATACAGGCGATATTACCGTATTGCCTCAGGCTGAGAGTATAACTGTGCCGGCGGATACCGACATATCCTATGCGCCGTTTTTCGAATATACCGAAACCGACTGGAAAAGCCCGAGAAATAATAACTATTCACTTGCAAACGGACTTAACGGCGGCACATACCGCAGCCTTCCCGAAGAGGCGGGCAGCACCGTTGACTACTTAGGCGGCTTCTGTCACACAATGGGGTCGCTTTGCGAAACAGAAAAATATGAAGAAACAAACCCCGAAATGCTTGCCCTTCACGACGGCGAGCGCACAGTCGACCAGCCCTGCCTTACAAACCCCGAGGTGCTTGAAATTGCCACCGCAAATGTGCTTAAAATTTTAAGAGAAAAGCACAACCCTCAGGCTTCTCTGCAGATAGTTTCCGTTACACAGAATGATAACTATCACTACTGCGAGTGTGAAAGATGCAAGGCGTTTGAAGCCGCTCACGGCGGCGTGCAGTCCGCGACTATGATAAACTTCGTCAACAGCATAGCAGACACCGTAAAGGAAGCGGGCTATGATAACGTGGCAGTCGATACCTTCGCCTATCAGTACACCCGCAAGGCGCCCGAAGGCATTGCGCCGCGCGATAATGTTATCGTAAGGCTCTGCACCATCGAGTGCTGCTTCTGCCACGCGCTCGATGACCCCAAGTGCAGTCGCAATGTTGACCTGATGAAAGACCTTGAAGACTGGTCAGAAATCTGTGACAGAATATATGTGTGGGATTACACCACTAACTATTCAAACACCTGCATCGTATTTCCCGATTTCGGCATTATTCAGCGCAACATTCAGGTTTTCTATGAAAACAATGTTAAAGGCGTTTACGAAGAGGGCAATTACTATATCGACGGCTGTGACACCGAATTCGGAGAACTCAGGGCTTATATGATTGCCAAGTGCCTTCAGGATCCTTACTGCGACCTTGACAGCGAAGTTGACGGCTTCCTCAAAGCTTACTATGGCCCGGGCGGTGGATATATAGGTGAGATTCTTGACAGGCATGTTGAAAATGCCTGCAGGCTCGGCAACCATATATCAATAGGCGAGAGCCCGAGAGCGAGTTTTATTTTCACTTCATGCGAAGTATCCGAGATTAACGCTCTCTGGGCAAAGGCAAAAGAGGCGGCTGAGACAGATGAACAGCTTGCCAATATCGAGCGCTCCGAACTTTCCTGGCGTTTCTGGAAAGCGAGCGCGGACAAAGACGAGTTTTCTGTGCTCAATCCCGGCCGTTTCGACGAAAGGGAAAAACTGTTTGAAGATTTCAAGGATCACGGAGTGGTACGTCTTAACGAAGGCGGTTACGAGGATTACCTTGACTGCCTGTGCGTAAGATATGTGCCCGCAAACGAGTGGAATATGTACGAGGCGGATGAAATCGGCGCGCAGACAAGGCTCTTCTTCGGGCAGCTGCTCGAAAAACTGACACCCTTCCTCTCTGCATACGGCCTGTATTACAAGATTTACCGCTCAATTTACGGATAAAACACCGAGGTGAATGATATGAAATTCCCCGATTTTTACGGTTACGGTCAGCTGTTTGCTTTCAGCGGAATTGATGGTGAAAACTCGCACGATGAGGATTTTGCCGGTATGCTTATGCCCGGTAAAATCAGCATCCGTTTTGAAGCACCCGATGCAGTCACTCTTTCTCTGCCCTGCGCCGATAAAGAGATTGACGCGCTGTTTTCTGATGTCATAATTGCCGGGGACATAAAACTCCTGTTTTATGACAGAAAGACAGTGCTCGGCTTTTACGCGGGAAATGCACGCATATTCTCCGAAAGCGGAGCGCAGGTGACAAGCGAAGGCGGGTGCAGTATTCTTGAGGCGGACGGCTTTTGCTACTGCCTGCTGACACAGGGCGGCAGATTTGCTTTCTGCCGAGAAAACAGCCGTGCACTTGCGATTGAATTTGCAAAGAAAAAAATCGGCGCGGATATTGACTGCATCTGTGAAAAACGCCTTGACTATTACCGCAGAATGACGCCGTGCCAATACCCCGAATACGAAAAACTCTATTATAAATGTCTTTCGGTAAACAAAGTTAATGTCTACTCACCGCAGGGCGGGATTGACTGCCGCGCCACCACGCCGGACAGACTGCCTCACCGCCATATCTGGCTGTGGGATTCAATGTTTCACGCTATGGCGATTGCGGGCTATGACACCGCCCTCGCAAAAGATTCGATAAAAGCGGTGCTGCAGTGTCAGAGGGAGGACGGCTTTATTCCGCATATGATAATGAGCAGGGCGGATGTTTCCGCTATCACTCAGCCGCAGGTAATTGCCTCTGCGGTGCTCAGCGTTTACCGCAAAGACAGCGACACCGGTTTTCTCTCATACTGCGCCGATAAAATCGCCGCCTTTCTTATCTGGTTTACAGAAAACAGAGACCTTAACAGAAACGGTCTTTTTGAATGGAAAACAGATTTTGCCAACACTCGCTGCCGCTGTGACGAGAGCGGAATGGATAATTCTCCGCGCTTTGATACCACCGAGACGCTTGACGCAATAGACTGCTCCTGCTTTATGGCATATGACTGCAGATGCCTTGCAGAGATTTATTCGATTCTCGGCGAAAAAGAAAAAAGCGCCCGCTTTGAGGCGCTCGCGGACGAAACGGCAAAAAGAATAAATGAACTTTTGTGGGACGAAGAAACGGGAGCATATACCGACCGCGCTTTTTCCGGCAAAACAACGGGCGTGCTGACCTGCTCGTCTTTCCTACCGCTATACGCCGGAATCTGCAGTGAGGAGCGCGCCGCGAAACTCGTTTCGCTGCTTCGGGATAAAGAAAAATTCGCTTCCGAAATGCCCGTGCCGAGCATCGCGCGCGATAACCCGCTTTACGGCGCGGATATGTGGCGCGGCTGTGTATGGCTCAATTACAATTATTTCATCATATCGGGTCTAAAGCGTTACGGCTATGAAGACCTTGCGCGCTCTCTTGCGAAGACAACTCTCGAAAAGGTCAATAAGTGGTTTGAACTTACGGGCAACATATTTGAGTTTTACGATGCCGAAGATAAAACAATGCCGCTTTATCTTAACCGCAAAGGCCCTCAGCCCGAAACACCCGATTACCGTATCAAGTATCACGCGATAACGGATTATAACTGGTCGGCAAGTTTTATCCTGATGCTTCTGAGAAATGAATATTGATAAAAACAGGCGGAGCAAAGAATTCTTTGCTCCGCCTTTTTCTTTTATTTTGCTTTCGGATAGATGTGAGTGCCGGTGATGCTTACCTTCGCAACGGTAACACCCGTGTCGTCGGTTATTATTATATCATAAAAGCACAGCGTCCTGCCGTCTTTTATCAGCACACTCTCCGCCGTGAGAGTGTTTCCTTTTGCCGCGGCAAGGTGATGCACACTGCTCACTGTTGATACGGTGCCGTAATCCTTGTCGAAGTTTGTTGAAACAGCAAAGGTGAAATCCGCCATAGTGTAAACAACGGCGCCCATTAGTGTGCCCCTTGCGTTCATATGTCTTTCGTCAAGTTTCAGCACTGTCTTTGCGTAGTTTTCGCCGATTTCCGCAATCTCTATGCCTGTGGCAGAAGTTGCGTATTTATCGTGCGAAAAGAATTCTCTTGCCCTTTCGAGATCTGTCATATCCGACCTCCCGTTTAATCAATCGGTGAATTCTTCGCCTTCGTCACCGATGGAATCGGTTACGGAAACAACAACTTTTTTGTTGTAGCAGGAGAAGATGCTGTCAATCTTTTCAGCCGAAGGCTTTTTGGTAAACAGGCTGACAACGGGTATTATCACAAGACCTGCAAGCATGCAGAATGCGCCGCAGTTGATGGGGGACTGAAGAAGGGCGGGGAAACTGCTTCTTACTATGCAGTTGGCTATCATAACTACCGTTGAGAAAACGAAGTTTACCGCGCAGGAAGCCTTTGTGGCTTTCTTCCAGTAGAGACCGTAGAGGAAGGGAGCAAGGAATGCGCCTGCGAGTGCGCCCCACGAAACGCCCATCATCTGAGCAATGAGTGAAAGACCGCCTCTGTACTGGAAAATGGCGATTACGGATGAAATAAGAATAAATACCGCGATGAATATTCTCATCCAAACTATCTGTGCTTTCTCACTCATATTCTTGCTGAAATTCGGCTTGATAAAGTCGAGAGTGAGAGTTGATGAAGATGTAAGAACAAGGGATGAAAGTGTGGACATTGATGCCGAAAGAACAAGCACCACGACCAGCGCAATAAGGATTGCGGGCAGGTTAGAGAGCATTGAGGGAATAACCGCGTCATAGCTCGCGGGGGTAACGCCGTCTGCGCCCATTTCAATCTGGTTTGCAAAGAGCCTGCCGAAGCCGCCGAGGAAGTAGCAACCGCCTGCAACTATAACCGCAAAGATTGTGGAGATAATCATGCCCTTGTTTATTGATTTTTCGCTCTTGATTGCGTAGAATTTCTGCACCATCTGGGGAAGTCCCATTGTGCCGAGAGATGTAAGAATAATAACGCCGACAAGGTTTACTATATCGGGTCCGAAGAATGAGGTGAATACACCGGGCTGCGCTTTTCCTGCGGCAGTGGTGCCTTCAACAAGCGAGAGTTTGTAAATGGCTTCCGTGAGGCCGCCCTGAGTTTTGAGCACCGCAACGATAACGGCGATTATGCCTACTATCATAATGAGGCCCTGAATAAAATCGTTCATCGCTGTTGCCATATATCCGCCCACGATAACATAAATTGCGGTGAGTATTGCCATTGCGATTACGCAAACCTCATAGGGAATATCAAAAGCCATACCGAAAAGACGGCTCAGGCCGTTGTAAAGGGATGCGGTGTAGGGGATAAGGAAAATGAAAACAACGACCGATGAAATGAGTTTGAGAGATTTTGAGTCAAAACGCTCGGCAAAAAACTGCGGCATGGTTGCGCTTGAAAGATGCTGAGTCATAATACGGGTTCTTCTGCCGAGAATTGCCCAGGCAAGCAGTGAGCCGAGAAACGCGTTCATAAGTCCCACCCAGGTGGTTGCAAGGCCGTATTTCCAGCCGAACTGACCTGCGTAGCCGACAAATACGACAGCGGAAAAATAACTCGTGCCGTAAGCAAAAGCGGTGAGCCAGGGGCCGACTGCCCTGCCGCCGAGTACGAAGCCGTTTACATCTGTTGAATGCTTGCGGCAGTAAACGCCTATGGCTATCATTACGCCGAAAAAGATTACAAGCATTACGATTTTGATTGCGAGATCCATAATTTCTCTTCCTTTCTTCTGCCGGAGTTATACTTCGGCTGTATCTGACCGGATATCCGGAAAATACCGATATGACGAGCGCGGGCATTAAAAAACCCTCCGTGTATCATATACACAGAGGGCGAATTAATCCGCGGTACCACCTCAATTACCGGCTACGCCGGTCTCTCAGGCCTAACAGCCTTGACGCTTTAACGGGCGAACCCGGTACAGCCTACTCGGAAAAACCTTTCGGTGCACTGCTCGGAAGGGTAATTGGAGAGACGCGCCTTTCTGCCTTGCACCGCCCGGCAGCTCTCTGTAAAGACTTATCGCCGCTCTACTGATTCTTCGTCATCGCATCGATATTGCAGTTATTTTAGCACCGTGTTATTTGTTTGTCAATACAAAATCTGCGATTTCCGATAAAAACGGTTTTGCTTTTATATTTTTTATCATTGAAAAAAGGTTGTTTAAATGATAAAATATCATAAATAAAAAACGGGGAGGCGAAAGCGTGAGCCTTAATGAAACCGTATCTGCGGAGAGAATACATATCGGCTTTTTCGGCAAAAGAAACGCGGGCAAATCCAGCCTTGTTAACGCCGTCACCAATCAGGATGTAAGTCTTGTATCGGATGTCAAGGGCACCACTACGGACCCTGTAACCAAAGCGATGGAAATTCTGCCGCTGGGTCCCGTGCTTATCACGGATACGCCCGGTATTGATGACGAGGGCACTCTCGGAGCAATGAGGGCGGACAGAGCCAAAAAAGTGCTTGCGAAAACCGATGTCGCAATACTTGCGGCGGATATAAATATGCCTCTGTCTGATGAAGACAGGGAACTGATTGAATATTTTATTATTAACAAAGTTCCGTATATTATAGCGCGCACAAAGAGCGATCTCAAAACAGGCGAAGCGGCACTCGGCGAAAATGAAATTGCCGTGAGCAGTGTCACGCTTGAGGGCATTGAAGCGCTCAAAAACAGAATAGGCGAGTTTGCAAAAATAACACAGAAGGAAAAGTACGTTGTATCTAACCTGCTGGATGAAAGCTCGCTCGTGATGCTCGTAATTCCGATTGATTCCTCCGCGCCCAAGGGCAGGATTATCCTGCCTCAGCAGCAAGTGCTCAGAGAACTGCTCGATAAACACATAAGCGTTATCTGCTGCCAGCCCGAAGAAATTAAAGGAACGCTGTCAAATTTAGGCAAAGCGCCCGACCTTGTTATCACCGATTCGCAGGCGTTTGAAAAGGTCGCGGTGGATGTGCCCGAGACTATCCCGCTCACCTCATTTTCAATTCTCTTTGCCAGATACAAAGGCAATATCGACGTGCTCGCGGCAGGCGCCAAGGCTCTCTCACAGATAAAAGACGGCGACAGAATTCTTATATCCGAGGGCTGCACTCATCACAGGCAGTGCGAGGATATCGGCACAGTCAAAATTCCTGCAATGATAAAAAAATTCACCGGGGCACAGCCCGAGTTTGAGTTTACCTCGGGCGGCGGATTCCCCGATGACCTTTCGCCGTATTCACTGATTGTCCACTGCGGCGGCTGTATGCTCAGCGAAAAAGAGATGAAAAATCGCCTGGCAAAGGCTCAGACGGCAGGCATCCCGGCAGTAAACTACGGCGTGCTTATCGCATATATAAAAGGTATTCTTGACAGAAGCCTTTCACCCTTCGCATAATAAAAAACATCCCGCAGTAAATGATTACTGCGGGATTTGTTATTTGTTATCGTCTTCGCTTTCGTCTTTTTTGTCTACGTCGTTTTCGTCGGGTATGGTATCGGCAGTGCCGTAGAGTTTTATATCTTTGCGCTTTTTGTTGTTATCCGGCCTGTCGCCTATCATACTCATAAGATATTTGTAGTTGAGCAGGGTGATGGCGGGATGATTGCGCTTGAATTCAATCAGCCTTCTGTTTTCGGAAATCGCTTTTCTGTAAACTTCGCTCTCGGAAATAGTGGTCTTGATTGATTCAATCTGCTCGGCGGTGTGGTCAACGCCTTTCTGCAATTCGGTAACCGCCGTATGCTGAAAGCTTTTGAGAGTTTTGATGGTATCTTTAAGGTCCGCAAAGGTGGTTGCAAGGTCGCAGATAAGCACTGTGTAGAGCGCGAAACTGATTGAGTAAATCAGTTTTTCAGGCATAAGTGCAAACAGGTCGTAGAGCAGGGGAAGGAAAACTTTTACAATAAGCACCGAGCCCGCCGCAAAGAAGAGAAGACCTTTGAGATATATCCTGCCGTTAACGTTGAATTTACGGTCCGAATAATCCCACCACATAGCGTGAAAAAGTTTTTCCATTGTAAAGTGGGTGAGGTATTCAAGCACACCCGTGAGCAGGAAACCCGCCAGCGCGATGTAAACAACATTATCGAGAATACCGTAGATAAGGAAGTTGCAGATAAGCGCGGCAAAGCCGTAAATGGGGCAAAGCGGGCCGAAAAGGAAACCGCGTTTGACCGCTTTACCGTCTCTTATGAGATACAGCAAAGTCTCCGTTACCCAGCCGAGCACGGAGAATATTAGAAATATTAAAAAGTATTGACAGATTTTAACCAGCATAATAATCGGACTTTCTGAGTATTTCGTCATATACCGCGCTGAATCTCGCGGATATTGAAAAATAATCCTGCGTTGCGCAGTATTTGTCGGCGGCGGTGAGCATCCAGGCGCCCAAAGAGCCGGGCATTTTTTTGCTCAGGGGAAACATGTGGGCAAGAATCATATTTTTCTGCTTTGATGTTATCCTGCCGAAATACTCTTCAATATTTTTTACTGACTCTTTCGGGTGATAGAAGATGTGATTTTCATCGTGCTTTTCGGTGTACCACTCATACAGATAAAAATCGTGAAGCAGGGACGCGCGCACAATATCGGCTGTGTTTGCCGCGTTGAGCGTGCAGCACATCTTAAGCACGCAGTAGGAGACATATACGGAGTGATAAAGCGTGTTTATTTCTCCGTGATGCCTGTACTGTGCCATGCTTTTCACGAGGGTGTCGCTGAGCAGGTCCCTGTTTATATCAAGATATTTGTTGATGTAAACTCTTTCTTTTTCGAGGTCCATCGGTTTTACGTTTTTAATCTTAATATTCAAATCAAACCACCGTTAAACAGAGTGTAAATAAACTGTAAAAAAAACCCGCCCCGGGCGGGTTTCTTTTTTATTTTGCTATGAACAAAACGATAAGCGTTGCAAGAAGCGAAAGAACAAAGAAGGTGGAAGCAACAATCTTTGTGATTTTGACAAGTTTGTCTTCCATTGTTCTGCCTTTGTTTTTGCCGAGGAATGTTTCCGCGCCGCCTGCAATTGCGCCCAGACCGTCGGAACGGCCTTCCTGCATAAGGACTATGACTATGAGTACTATGGAAGTAACGAAAAGAATAACTCCCAACATTATTTCATACCAAGGCATATCTGTTTACCTCCGTCAGAGTGATATTTACTGGTGCATTTTATCACATATATTATATAAATGCAAGAACTTTTTTATTTTTATTTATTGTCCGCCTGCCTGCGCCGCTCTTCAAAAGCGTCAAGATACGGCTTTTCCCTTTTCGCCTTCCACTCGTAGTAGTGAGGGTAAAGGCTTTTGCCGGGCAGCGGATCGATCCTCACGGCGATTGCGCCGCACCTGTTTGCCGCTTTGATGTCGGAAAAAAGCTGGTCGCCGAGCATAGCGAGTTCGGTGATTTTTACATTCATCCGCTTTGCCGCTTTTATCAGCCCTCCCGGGCGCGGCTTTTTTGCCAGGTGCACAAACGGAATGCCGCCGAGATACTTTGACACGGTTTTTACCCTGAAAATCGTTCCGTTTGAAATCAGGGTAACGGGTATGCCTGCATCCGTGATGCTCTTCACCCATTCCTTTACTCCCGGCGCGTATTTCAGAGTGCCGTCGGGGGCAATCACGTTGTCAATATCCAGCCCCACCGCTTTTGCGCCCATTTCACGAAGAATATCGGGCGTCACTTCGCCGAGAGAGCCGAAGCGGTAAGCGGGCATAAGAAGTTCGGCTTTTGTCATACTCACACAAACATTGAGCCTATAAGGGCGATTATGATTGTCTTGAGCAGGGGAGAGATGTCAATACCGGTGGGCACTGCGGTCACTTTATCGTCAACCGTGAAAGAGATGTTTTCAAAATATGTGTTCTGGGTTGATTTTGTTTTCGCGTCGTAAACGGAGAGAAGTTTAAGTTCGTCGCCGTCATAGTAAAATTTGAGTTTTACCTGCGCGCCGTCGTTGAACTGCTCAACATAGTATTTCTTTCCGTCAAGTTCTTCCTCATAGCTCTTTTCAAAATGGGTGATGCCTTTGGTGAGGCCTACCGCGTTTTTGATGATTGCCGAAACATCCATCTTGATAAGACCTGTGTTGTCGAGTTTTGCATAGAAAAACGGAAGAATCGGGAAATAGGCGTATGCGGTGCCGTCCCTGAGCACAACTCTCACGGTGAAGAAACCGCTGTTGTAGTCAAATGCCGCCGCGTCGCCGTTGATGTAATATGTGTCCGTTGACGAGCCGAGCGCTGTATCACCCGCAGTCATGGTAACGGAAATCTGCTTTGAATTGCTTACCTTGTCAAGCAGTGCCTCTGTTTTGGTTGCCGATGCTGCAAAACCGCTTACCGACAGAAGAATAGCAAGCACGAGTGAAAGAGCCGTAACGGCTGTGATTTTCTTTTTCATAATTTTACCTCCCGTATATGTGGATTATCTGAATAAATTGCCTATTGCTCTGCCTATTATATCCGCCCAGTTTCCGGTAACGCCGATAAGGAAGTCGAATACTCCGAGGTCCGTGAAACCGCTGTCAACGATTTTCTCGGCGCCCTGTGTATCATCCGGGTTTATTATAAACGCCTGCGTATAGACTATTCCGCCTTCGCCGAAGATTTCCGCCCTTACATATTTTCCTGTTTTTTCGGCAAAATCGTCGAGGTCAAACACCGCTTCTTCGGCGGAAGTGGTCGTAACAAGTTTTCCGTTTGAAATCCATCTTACTATCAGCGCGTTTTCGCTCTCGATTGAGATTGTGCCTTCGCTTTCGTCAACGTCAACGCGTGTAATCACCGGCTGTGTGGCGCTCTTGCAGTAGCCTTCATCGTCAAGCACGGAGTAGGTGATGCCGATATCATCGTCCGCGTCCTCTTCGCCGTTTTCAATCGCGGCGGCTTTTTCGTCCATCGCTTTCGCCGCCTCTTTTACGGCGTTGCTCAGTTCGCTTTCACCGTAAATCTCTTCGAGCGCGGTGTATATCTCAACAAGTTCATCAGGGTTTCCGAGGCAGTGCGAAGCACCGAAAAATCTTCCGTTTTCAAGCGAATCCCTGAGTGCCGCAGATGTCTTTTCGGGCATAAGCGCGTAAACGAAGCCTGTGTCTATTTTGTCCAGCTGATGAGCGTCACTTGAGCAGATTGCAAATACATTTTTGCCGTTTGACGAAAATCTTTCGAGCAGTATATCCCAGAGTATGCGGTCAAATCTCGTTCTTCCGTCGCCCTTGGAATTCATATCTATGCCTATGCAGCAGTCGTATTTGTCAATGAGTTTCGCCCATTTATTCACGTGATACCAATACTGGAATTCATCCGTATTATAGGCGTTTGCCGAGCGGATTTCATACCTTGCTTTAGAGTATTCGCCCGGGTGATTGATTACGCATACGCCGCCCGCCTTCTGCACGCCTCTGAGAGCGTCGGAATAGGTGGTGATGCTGTTATCATGATAATCGACAAACCAACTGTTGACGTGTGCATTTACCGAAACAGCGTTGTTTTCAATGCCGTAGGGCACGCGCATTATTTCTCTGCCGCTGTCAAGCATAAGGTAGTCGTCGCCGTTTCTTTCGGCCAGGGTGTAGGCGGTGCCGTCGGCGAATGTGCCTTCTTTGCCCAGATAATCGAGGTCGCCTTTGCTTTTGCCCACAAGGCTCAGACCGCCGTGAATAAGTTTGTTGGGGTTTTCGTATTCCCAGGAGTAATTTACCGTGCCGTGGTCGGTGACGGCTACTATGTCAAAGCCCGTCTGAGCGTGGCGCTCAAGATTCTGCCTGAGAGTGGGCGTGCCGTCGGAGGCGTTGGTGTGATTGTGCAGAGCCACCTTGTAGGTGTTTACAGTGCCCCAGTCCACGTCCGCATACGGGTTTGAGATTTTGTATGAGCCGCCCTGCGAAGCCGCGCCTGCGGAAAAGCACAGGCAAAGCACCATAACAGCCGCGAGAAGCACGGACAGTATTCTTTTAACATTCATTTCGCCTTCACCCCTTTACATATTAATATTATTTTATCACCGAATAATAATACAGTCAATGATTAACCTTACTTTACGGCAAACATAAGTATGGACATACACCCTGTAATGGTGTAAAATAATTCCGTTCACAACTTAATTTTATAACAGGAAGTGACAATATGACAGATTTTGAATACTGGTGTTCGCTTGACGAAGCAACCCGCTCCGAACTCGAATCCCTTGACGCAAAAGAACTTGAAGACAGATTTTATAAATCTCTTGAATTCGGCACGGGCGGTATGCGCGGCATTATGGGCGCAGGCCCCAACAGAATGAATCAATACACCATTGCCAAAGCGACCGAAGGTCTTGCTAATTACCTTGAGGCTTTTGTGCCGGGTGAGAAAAGCGTCGCAATCGCTTACGACTCCCGCAACAATTCATCCTCTTTCGCCCTGACCGCCGCGGGAGTGCTTGCCGCTCACGGGATAAAAGTGCATATCTTCGGCACTCTTATGCCCACTCCCGTGCTTTCGTTTGCCGTGAGAAAACTCGGCTGCTCTGCGGGCATAGTTGTAACCGCGAGCCATAACCCGAAGGAATATAACGGCTACAAGGTTTATGACGCAAACGGCTGTCAGCTTGTGCCCGGAGACGCCGACCGCCTTATTACCTTTGTAAATGCGGTTGAGGATGTGAAAAATATCGCCGTTCTTTCGCCCGCTGAAAGCGCGGGGCTGATAGAATACATAGGCGATGAAGTGCTTGACTCATTCCTTGACGAAGTGAAGAAACTCAGTGTTTACTCCGATAAATCCGACCTTAAAATAGTCTACACACCGCTTCACGGCACGGGCAATATTCCCGTGAGAAGAATACTCGAAGGCAGGGATGTTTCCGTTGTCAAAGAGCAGGAAATGCCCGACGGCAATTTTTCCACCGTGCGCTCACCGAATCCCGAAGAGAAAGACGCGCTTAACCTCGCCATAGAGCAGGCGCGCAGGGAAAACGCCGATATCGTAATCGGCACAGACCCTGACTGTGACAGAGTGGGTGTTGCCGTAAAGCACAACGGTGAATTCGTACTCCTCACGGGCAACCAGACGGGAGCGCTGCTGCTCGATTTTGTGCTGAAATTCAAAAAAGATTCTTTCGGTAAAAACCCGACCGTTGTCACCACCATTGTAACGGGCTCTCTCGGTGCCGATACGGCAAAGAGTTACGGGTGTGATGTTGTATATACGCTTACGGGCTTTAAGTATATAGGTGACCGCATCTGCCGGTGGGAAAAAGACGGCAGCAGAACCTATGTTTTCGGCTATGAAGAAAGTTACGGCTATCTTGCGGGCACTCACGCGAGAGACAAAGACGCCGTTTCCGCCGCGATGCTCGTTGCTGAGATGGCGGCTTATCATAAAAATAACGGCAGAACCCTTGTTGACGCGCTTGAATCGCTCTATGGCCGCTTCGGTTATTACCTAGACAGCCTCGAAACCGTTGTGCTCAAAGGCAAAGAAGGGAGCGAAAAAATAAAAGCGTCAATGTCCGCTATGAGAAGCGCGGGCAAAACGCTCTTTGATGACTGCGTAAATGTGGAGGACTATTCCGAAGGCTTCGGCGAACTCCCGAAAGAAAATGTGCTCAGATTCATTTTTGCAGACGGCTCCTGGGCGGCGGCAAGGCCCTCCGGCACCGAGCCGAAACTCAAACTCTATTTTTCCGTTAAAGGAAAAAACAGAGAGGCGGCACTCGAAAGGCAGGAAAAAATCAAGCAGATATTACTCAATTTGGTGCAATAGTCCATTGAGTGTAACATAAATTTGTAGTATAATATTTTCAGCAAATATCAGGGAGGAAAACAATATGAGCAAAAAAATCACTTCTGTTATTCTTGCGCTGATTATGGCGCTTTCGTGCTGCTGTGTTGCGTTTTTCAACGCTTCGGCAGACGCTTCATTCACCGTAACCGCAGGCTTCGAAGTCGAATCGGCGGATGCCCTTCAGACAGTTGACTGGTTCCCGGGTGAAGACGGCAGTTACTTCTTCTTTATCCCTTCATACTGGGATGCGGCCGAACTTAATGTGTGGACTTCCGCTCCCGCTCAGATTAACGGGCAGGATTTTGAAAGCGGCAGTGTGATTGACCTGGGCGAAAGCGGCACAATCACAAGCGGCGGCACAGAGTATAAATACACCGTTGTTTGCAGCAGCGGCGTCGGCACCGTGTTTATCAACACTCAGAGCGGCTCGCTTGATTCCGTTCACGCGGATAAGAACTATAAAGAGCCCGGAGAGATTTCAATCAGAAATGCAGGCGGCAAAGAGCAGACCAAAAGCACTGTTCTCGAATATATCAAGGGCAGAGGCAACGCCAGCTGGAATGCCGAAAAGAAGCCCTATAACATCAAGCTTGACAAAAAGGCAGGAATTCTCGGCATGGAAAGCAGTAAAAAATGGTGCCTTATTGCCAACGATGATGACAGAACTCTCATGAGAAACGCAATGGTCTATAATGCCGCTGCGGATGCGGGCCTTGAATACTCACCCGAAAACGCTCCCGTTGACCTCTTTATCAACGGCGAATACAGGGGTGCATATCTGCTTACCTCAAAGGTTGAAGTGGCAAGCAAGAGAATCAATGTAAAAGACCTTGACGAAGTAAACGAAGAAATCTGCGTTGAGCAGTACGGCGAAGATTTCGATATGGATACAATCAAAATCGGCGGCGTTTACGGCAAATACGCAGGCCTTCTTGAAGGCAACTGCAAATACGCCGAAATACCCGAGAGCGAAAAGAATACTGCCGACGGCGGATATGTGCTCGAAATGGAAATCGCAAACAGATACTCGGGCGACCTTACCGGCTTTGTTTCAAATGACGGTCAGCCCTTCGTAATGAAGAGCCCCGAATATGCCTCACAGGCTCAGATGGAATTCATAAGCGGCTATTATCAGCGCTTTGAAGATGCTGTTAAGAGTGAAGACGGTAAAAACGCAGACGGTGAATCATACACCGACCTTATCGATACAGAGTCGTTCGCAAAGTACTACACAATCAGCGAATGGACCTCCAATATGGACACCGGCCTTACTTCAACATATTTCTATCTTGACACAACCAAAGACGGGCTCCTTTACGCAGGCCCCGTTTGGGACTATGATATCGCGCTCGGCAACAACGGCGACGCCAGATACGGCCTCGATTACACCGATCCCGAGCAGTTTACCGTATGCTTCGGCAGGCAGTACAGAAACACTGTTTTCGGCACACTCGATGTTGACGAAAAGCCCACCGTTTTCAACTATCTCTGCCAAAAAGAAGATTTTGCCGCAGAGTGCAAAACTCAGTGGGACGGCAGTGTCTATGAAGCGGTCAGCGCATGGTGCGGCGATAACTTCAATGAGTACGCGGATACGATATATGACAGCGCGATTATGAACCACATCCGCTGGAACACATTCCGCACTCAGAATTCCGAAGAAGTCGGCATCGCTTATTCAGACCGGGTTTCCGCACTTAAAGTTTTCGCATCAACCAGAGCGGAATTCCTTAACGCGAATCTCGGCAAAGTTCAGGAGAATCCCGTACAGACCAACTTCTTTACCGGCATTCTCAAGAAAATCGGCACTGGCATCAACAATGCTTTTGAAAAGATGATAGTCCTCTTCCATCTTGAGAATAAATAATCGGCAATAAAAAACGGTGCACGTTTTCCGTGCACCGTTTTATTTTATATTGTCAGTCTACATCCGCATAAAACTCGTCTGTTATCTTTGCCTCAAACCTTCCGTTTGAGGCATCGATTATTTTTGCGAGGATTGCGGGGGATTCGTCTTTCTTTATTCTGAAAATCACTCTGACATTATCTTCAAACACGCTGTCCTCAATTATACCGCCGTTTTCGGGAATAAGGGAGGCAAGCCTGCCGTAAAAAGCGTAATCGCACAGCGCTTCGCATTTTGCGCAGATTGCTCTCGTAACTATGCCCGCCTTGTTAATGCCGAGCGAGGCGGAGTGAGAATAGGCTCTCACAAGCCCTCCCGCGCCGAGCATAATGCCGCCGAAATAGCGCGTCACCACTACGGCGCAGTCCGTAACGCCGCTCTTTTCGAGCACATCAAGCGTGGGTATGCCCGCCGTGCCCTGCGGCTCGCCGTCATCCGAAAAACGCTTTACGCCGCCTTCTCTTATTGAATAGGCATATACGTTGTGAGTTGCGTCCCAGTATTTCTTTGAAATCTCCGAAATGAACGCAAGAGCCTCATCCTGGCTTGTCACGGGCTTTACGCTCGCGATAAACCGGGATTTTTTTACTATGTATTCTTCCGAGTCGGCTTTCCTTACGGTTTTGTAACTGTCCATAATTTCCTGCTCATAAAAGCAAGGCGGCGCGAATATGCGCCGCCCGGTTTTTGATTACTTATTGATGTTGAAACGCTTGTTGAATCTGTCAACGCGTCCGCCGGTATCAACGAGCTTCTGCTTGCCGGTGAAGAAGGGATGGCACTTGGAGCAGATATCAACTCTCATGTTTTCTTTTGTGGAACCGGTTTCGATGACCGCGCCGCATGCGCAGCGAACCTCTGTCTGCTTGTAATCGGGATGAATACCGTCTTTCATTTGTTTCACCTCTTTCAAATAACTCAATAGAACGGTTTGAATTGTATCATAAGAATAAATAAAATGCAAGTGTTTTTTATTTTTTACCGAGAGTGTCAAGATATTTCATGTCCTGCTCGGTAAGTTCGGCATCTTTGAGCAGATCCGGCCGCCTTTCGTAAGTGCGGGCGAGGCTCTGCTGCCGCTGCCATTTTTCGATGTTTGCGTGATGCCCGGAGATAAGCACTTCGGGCACTTTCATACCGTGCCACTCAAAGGGTCTTGTGTATTGCGGATGCTCCAGAAGCCCCGAGTAATGGCTTTCAAGCGTAAATGCCTCTTCATTGGGGAGTACGCCGGGCAGCATTCTTGAAATGCAGTCCGAAATAATCAGTGCCGGCAACTCTCCGCCTGTCAGCACATAATCTCCGATGGAAATCTCTTCGTCAACAATTTCTTCGATAATTCTTTCGTCGATTCCTTCATAGTGACCGCAAAGAATTGCGATATTGTCATATTGCGCAAGTTCTTTGGCTCTCTGCTGAGTAAAAACTTTCCCCTGAGGCGAAGAATATATCAGATGGGGCCTTTTCCCTGTCTGCCTGCATACAGCGTCAAAGCAGTCATAAACGGGCTGCGCCTGCATAATCATGCCCATGCCGCCGCCGTAAGGGGCGTCGTCAACGCTGCCGTGCTTGCTTAAAGTGTAGTCCCTGATGTTATGGCAGTTAATTTCCACAAGCCCCGCTTCCCTTGCTCTGCCTATGATGCTCTCGCCGAGAACACTCATACACATTTCGGGAAAGAGGGTAAGAATATCAATCCTCATGGTCAAATATACCTTTCAAGGGCCTTATTTTCACTATGCCGTTTTCAACATCGGTGTCAATGACAACCTGCGGAATGGCGGGTATCAGATACTCGCCGCTTTCGTTTGTGATGTGCCACACATCGTTTGCCCCGGTTTCACTCGCATCCGTGAGCGTACCGTAGCATACTGTGCCGTCATCCGCGTCAACCACTCTGCAGCCCTTGAGTTCCGCTATGAACCAGGTGCCTTCGGGCAGGTGAGCGTCACTGCGTTTTATGTACATCACTTTGCCGCGCAGTTTCTGCGCCTGCTCCACAGTGTCAGTATCGTCAAGTTTAAGAATTACGATATTGCCGTGCGGCCTCGCATTTTTAAGAGCGACGGGCTGTCTGCCCTCGCTGTCAAAATACAAGGTTTTGAATTTCTTCACAAAGTCGGGCGAATCGCACCAGGGGTTGAGCCGCACCTCTCCGTGAATGGAGTGAGTGCCGGTAATTTCGCCCACTTCAAGATATTCCTTAATCAATTTCCACTATCGCTTTCGCGTTCTGGCGGGTGGCGGCGGCTCTCATAACAGTGCGGATTGCCTTTGCAATTTTGCCCTGCTTGCCGATAACTCTGCCTACATCGTTTTCGGCAACATGAAGGTGGTAAACCACAGCACCGTCTTCCTGTGTTTCGGTGGTTACCGAAACGGCGTCGGGATTCTCAACGAGACCCTGAGCCATGCTTACAAGTAACTGTTCCATAATTAAAGAATACCTTCCTTTTTAAGAAGAGCCTTAACGGTGTCGGTGGGCTGTGCGCCGTTGCCGAGCCACTGCTTTGCTTTGTCGGCATCGATTTTAACTTCGATGGGAGTTACAACGGGGTTGTAAGTGCCGAGTTCTTCGATGAATCTGCCGTCACGGGGATATCTTGAATCAGCAACAACTATACGATAGAAGGGTGATTTCTTTGCGCCCATGCGGCGAAGTCTGATTTTTACTGCCATAATTTTTTCCTCCTGAAAATAGAAAATACAATATATAATGCATCGGCATTAGCCGTATTACATCCCGAATTGTGACATATCTATGCCGTTTGGCATACGCATTCTGCTCTTTCTGTGCCTCTTGCCGGGCTTGCCGTTCATCTGGCGGAAGAGTTTCTGCATCTGCCTGTATCTGTTGAGCAGGCCGTTCACATCCTCAACGCTCTGACCGCAGCCTTTGGCTATGCGAATTTTGCGGGAGGCGTTTATGATATCGGGCTTTGCTCTCTCTTTGGGTGTCATCGAAAGAATTATCGCCTGCATACGGTCAAATTCTTTTTCGTCAACATCAAGATTCTTTGCTTTGCTTCCGAGTCCGGGTATCATTCCGAGCATATCCTGGATTGAACCCATTTTGCGAAGAGAGCGGAACTGATCGAGCAGGTCATTGAGGTCAAACTTGTTCTGCATCAGTTTCTTCTCAAGTTCTTCCGCTTTCTTCATATCGAGAGTCTGTTCGGCTTTCTCAATCAGGGAGAGCACATCGCCCATGCCGAGAATACGGCTTGCCATCCTGTCCGGATGGAAAACATCGAGATTGTCGAGCTTTTCGCCCGTGCCGACAAACTTAATCGGTTTTCCGGTAACGGCTCTTGCAGAGAGGGCGGCGCCGCCTCTGGTATCGCCGTCAAGTTTGGTGAGAATCAGGCCGTCAATGCCGAGCGCCTCATCAAACGATGTGGCAACATTAACGGCATCCTGACCGGTCATCGCGTCAACAACAAGGAGAATTTCGTGGGGCTTCACCGCGGACTTGATGTTTTTGAGTTCGTTCATCAGTTCCTCATCAACATGCAGACGGCCGGCGGTATCGATAATCACATAATCGTAGCCCTTGATTTTCGCCTCGGCTATTGCCGCTTCGGATATCTCAACGGGATTTCCCTGACCCATTTCAAAAACGGGAACGCCCGCCTGTTCACCTACAACCTGCAGCTGCTTGATTGCGGCGGGACGGTAAACATCGCACGCCACGAGCAGGGGACGGTGGTTTTCTTTTTTAAGCATAAGAGCGAGTTTGGCGCAGTGGGTGGTTTTACCCGAGCCCTGAAGGCCGCACATAAGCACAACTGTCGGCGGATGGTTTGCGTAAGCAAGCCTCGCGTTTGTGCCGCCCATAAGTTCAACAAGTTCTTCCCTGACAATCTTAATGACCATCTGGGAGGGGGTAAGGCTCTCCATAACCTTTTCACCGATTGCTTTTTCGGTGACGGAGTTTGTGAAGTCCTTAGCCACTTTATAGTTAACATCCGCTTCAAGAAGAGCCATACGGACTTCTCTCATCGCGGCGCGTACATCGGATTCGGTGAGGCTGCCTTTTGCTCTGAGACTTTTAAATGTAGCCTCTAATCTGTCTGAAAGCCCTTCAAATGCCACGGGTGTTCACCTCCGTAATCAGGTTTCAAGCAGTGTCATGGCTTTGGTCTTGATTTCAAGGCTGTAATCATTAATTTCCTTTGAAAGACCGTGCCTTAGATTATACTGCGTTATTTTGTCGGAATACTGAATGATGTCTTTGAGACCTTCGCTCAGTTCCGCAAATCTCTTTGCCATGCCGAGCCGCTCTTCCATATCGAGCATCTGGCCCTCGGCTCTTTTTATAGCATCACGCACGCCCTGGCGGGTGATGCCTTCGTTTTCGGCAATCTCCGAAAGTGAGAGATCATCGTTATAATAGTATTCAAGAAAACTGCGCTGTTTTTCGGTGAGCATATCGCCGTAAAAGTCGATAAGAATCGCCATTTCGTAGTTTTTGGCCACGCTGATCCTCCTTCCGTTTAAAAATTCAACTGCCTGTAAAGTTTTGACACTTTACAGGCAGTCATTATACTATATAGATATGGTCTTGTCAAGGAAAATTTATACCTGATTCAGGGCAAAAATCGCGGGTTATTCACATCGGGTGCGTGAAAATGTGGTGAAAGCAGGGCTGAACACCACAAATTGTGCCCGAAAACGGCATCGGCCACTAAATGTATGCAGTTATTCACATTTCGGGAGTGAATAACTTTTTCCGGCATACGCGTAAAGTTTATGCCCTTTACACCGTTTATTTGAGCGTGACTATGGTTACTCCGTCCTCGCCTTCGCCGTAAACGCCGAGGCGGCTCGTTTTGACATAGGGCGATGATTTGAGATATCTCGTCACCGCGCTCCTGAGAGCGCCGGTGCCCTTGCCGTGTACTATGGTAAACTCCGAGAGCCCCGCGCGCATCGAACGGTCAATGAAACGGTCGAGTTCGAGCAGGCAGTCGTCAACGGTCATTCCTCTGACATCCAGGCGTGTATCGGGAGCAGTGCCTATTTTGCTTTCTCTCGGAGCCATCGGCTTCTTTGCTTCTTTGCTTTTTTGTACGGGGGCGTCAATAAGTTTGAGGTTGTCTTCTTTAACCCTCGTTCTCAGTGAGCCTGCGAGCACTTCCACATTGCCTTTTTTATCGGCTGCCGAAATGACTTTTGCGCTTCTGCCTATGTCTCTTATTATTACATTATCTCCGGGCACTACATGTCTCGGAAGCACATAGTCCTCGTCATCGTCAATTTCCATCACGGGGTCTATGGCGGAATCTATTGATTCCATGCCTCTTCTGATTGTCAGTTTCGCTTTCTTCGCGAGTTCGGATGCGTCCTTTGCCTGCGCCTGCTCTTTTTTCAGTTTTTCAAGTTCGTGCATAAGAGCGTACGCTTCACGCTTCGCCTGCTCCACGATTTTAAGAGCCTGCGATTTTGCCTTTTCCATCTCTCTTTCGCGAAGTTCGGCAATCTCTTTGCGCTGCTGCTCGGCAACATCTTTTTCTTTCTGCGCCGTTTCCGAGAGCGCTTTCACGGTTTCGTACTCGTCCTCCATCTTCTTTCTCGTGAGTTCGAGTTTATCCACCACGTTTTCAAATTCTTTGTTGCCGCTCGAAACGAGTTCTCGCGCTCTTTCTATAACCGATGAATTGAGACCGAGCCTTTCGCTGATTGAAAGGGCGTTCGATTTGCCCGGTACGCCTATAAGCAGGCGGTAGGTCGGCCTGAGGGTGGCAACATCAAATTCACAGCATCCGTTTTCAACACCCGGCGTTTCAAGCGCATAGGCTTTGAGTTCCGCATAGTGGGTGGTGGCGGCTATCTTCGCGCCCTGTGCGTGCAGCTGCTCGAGTATTGCCATAGCGAGCGCGGCTCCTTCCACCGGGTCGGTGCCTGCGCCGAGTTCGTCAATGAGCACCAGAGTGCGGTCATTGGCTATGCCCAGTATATCAACGATGTTTGTCATATGAGCGGAGAAAGTGGAGAGAGACTGTTCTATCGACTGCTCGTCGCCTATATCCGCGAGTATCTCGTCAAAAACGGATATTTCGCTTCTGTCCGCGGCGGGAATCATCAGGCCGCTCATCGCCATCATGGTGAGAAGTCCTATTGTTTTGATTGAAACGGTCTTGCCGCCCGTATTCGGTCCCGTTATCACAAGCGTGTCAAAATCCCTGCCGAGGTTAATGTCAACCGGGACTGCCTTGCGCGGGTCAAGCAGAGGGTGCCTTGCGCTTCTTAAATCTATAATACCTTTATCATTGAGTACCGCGGGCGAGGCTTTCATACTGTATGCAAACTGCGCCTTCGCAAAAATCAGATTGAGTTCAACAGCGCACTTGTAACTGTTTTTGATGCTGTCGCTGAATTCGCCGCACGAAACAGAGAGTTCATACAGTATTCTCTCAATCTCTTCTTTTTCTTTTGATTCGAGCACGCGGATTTCGTTGTTCGCCTCAACAACTGCCATCGGCTCAATGAAGACGGTGGCGCCGCTTGAAGAAGTGTCGTGAACAAGGCCCGGCACATTTGCTCTGTGCTCTGCTTTTACGGGCACCACATATCTGCCGTTTCTCTGGGTTACTATGCCCTCCTGCAGATATTTGGAGTAAGAAGCGGAGCGCGTGAGTTTGTCGAGTTTCTCACGTACATTTGACTCCTGTATCCTTATCTTGCGTCTTATATCCGCAAGGGCGGGGGAGGCGTTATCCGAAAATTCGTTTTCCGCCGTGATTGCGGAAAAAATCGCAGTTTCGAGAAATTTATTGGGAACAAGGGCGTTGAACAGACTGTCAAGTCCGCATTCAACGCCTTCGTTATTTGCTCTCCACTGGTTGAGCGAGCGGATTACCCTTAGCACTTCGCCTATGTCAAGCAGTTCTCTCGTGTTGAGCACACTGCCCGCCGCGGCGCGGCTCAGAGCGTTGTTCACGTTTTTGAGCCCGCCGAAAGACGGACCGCCGAATCTCGCGAGCAGCATATGAGCGTCGACCGTCTGCTTGAGAAGAGCGTTTGCAAGGGCAAGATTGCTCTCGGGTTTCAGGGCGAGGGCGTCGAGCCGCGCGTCTTCACATCCGGTAAACTCGGCAAGTTTCGCGAGCACTTTGTCATATTCAAGACTTTTTGCTGTTTTTTCAAAATCAGTCATTGTTTTCTCCTGTTATCAGGCTTCGGCGAGACCTTCCGAAATGCCGAGAATAACTATGCCGGCTATAACGGAAACAACACAGGCATACTGGCTCGCCTTTAGTTTTTCTTTCAGGAATATTCTTGAGAGAATCACCGACACTATGCAGTAGCACGCCACTATCGGAGCGGCAAGCATCGGCTTTCTCGCCATTGCGTAAACATAAAAAATCTGTCCGAATTCTTCACAGCAGGCTGCAAAGAAATTGGTTTTCTGTGATTTCGTAAACGGATTATATGCTTTCTTTGTTTTTATCAGCAGGAAAATCCAGCATATAACAGCCGCGAGCAGGAAGGTGAGTCCGTAGAGAATAATCACGTCGATTTCGCCGAGACCGAGCCCGGTTTCTTCGTCAAGTATTATTCCGTCGGCGGCTGTGCCTGCGGTGTCAAACACACAGTAAAGAACAGGAAATATCAGGGCAAGCGCGCCGAGTTTATATTTCCTGTCTTCTGCTTTTTCTTCCGACGACAGTTTCTTTTCAACTGCGGCGAGAGCCACAACGCCGATAACTATTATCACCGTGCCGATTATATCGAGAGCGGAAAATTCGTCGCTTATTCTCTGCATCCTTCCGACTGCGGTGAAGTAGATAATCATGGCAACCGTCGAAAAAGCGCCCGAAGCGTTCTGCACGGGTGAGATTATCGAAAGTTCGAGGTATCGAAGGCCCGCATAGCCGACAACCATTGAGATTATGTATGAGATTGAAGCGGGCGAATACCTGAGAGCGTTTGTAACAAGGGATGAGAGCGAAAAACCGCTTTCCGCAAAGGGGAGCAGTCCGATTGAAACAACGCCCATTATAATGCCGACCCAGATTGCCGTTTTCAGGTGAGAGTAGCGGTCATCGCCGGGCGCGCTTTTTTTGTAGAAGAGATCCGCGAGACCCCAACCGAAGGTTGAGATAAGAGCAAAAATGAACCACATATTAAGCGATTTCCTCCTCAACGTCTGTCTGTAATGCGTCTTCTTCTGATTCGCCTGTTTCTTCCTGAGTTACGGTTTCGCCGTTTTCGTCGGTGAGCGGCTCCGTGCTTTCGGTTTCGCCGGTCACGCTTTCATCTGTAATATCGGTAACATCGGTTACTTCTTCCGTTTCCTCTTCGTAAGTGTAAGGAACGGTTGTTGTGCTTATCTGCGCCGCTATTTCCTGACCGTCGGCCGCCTGGATTGATGAAACATACATGCCGCCGCTTCTTTCGCGCAGAGTGATTTTCATATATTTGTCGGGCTCGGGCGAGGTGTATTCGCCGTCGCTTATATCCGCCCATACCTTTGTGCCTATGTAGCCCACATTAAGCACAACGCTGCTGCCCTGTTTATCTATGCTGTACACTTTGGGGTTGTAAGCGGATTCAATGCCGGTAATCGGTATGATGTAACTCTGAAGAGCCGAATCGTAAGCGATGTCATAGCGGCTCATATCGGTGCTCGAATGAAGTTTCGCCACCTCTATCTCCGTGCCGTAGAGTTTTGTGAAACTCTCTTCAACATCCGCCTGAGGAATCTGAATACCGAAGTTTTCGCCCGTGGCATAGGGGTATTTGCTCATACCCTCCTCATCCATAAGCAGAGCCCATATTGAAGAATAAAGCAGCTGTGATTTGTCCGCTTTGGTGAGGTCATCAAACGGGTCTGGGTCAAACATTACAACGGGTTTGAGAAGCGCCTCATAGTTTGCCTTCTGCGCCGCTTTTGTTTTGGCATCCTGCGCGTAGTTTATTCCCGCGCGTATCACGGTTATAAGCCCCACAACGGCGAGAATAACCGTCAGTATTCCCGCCGGCAGAGCAAGTCTATTTTTTTTCTTTTTGTTTGCCACCTGCGGCACCTCCCGATTTATTGATAATCTTTGCAAGTCTTTCTTTGTTGCTGAAAACAAGGACCGCGTTTCCTATGGTTATTTTGTCACCGGTTGAAATCATCTGCGATTTTTCCGCCTGAGCGCCGTTTACAAACACAGGCGAATCCTTGTTGAGCCCTTTGATATACCAGCCGTCTTTGCCGCAGATTATCACCGCGTGCTGCCTCTGAACAGACGGAAGATCAAGGCTTATGTCACAGTCCTTATGGCTTCCGATGGATGTTTCGCGGGCGGTAATGGGGTATACTTCTCCGGTGTGCGGGTCATATATCATCACATTCCCGAGCGACTGCGGCTTGCGCGAAAGCAGGGGAACGAGGCATAAACTCAGTATCAGCACCGCCAGAATCGGCAGGGCGTAGCGGGCATAGGGTAAGAAATCCGAAAAACTCATTTTTACCACTCCCGTGCATATTTTTTCATCCTATAATTTACTATAATATCTGTAAAAAGTCAACAATACACATTAATATAATACTCCCTTGAAACTCCTTGTTTATAATGCTATAATACCTTGAGAGCAATTTGAGAAGCGGGGGTGACGTTATGAAAAAAATACTCGTTGCAGGCTGCGGGCACGGCGGTCTTTATGCCGCTTACGCGCTTGCAAAAGCAGGCTTTGATGTAACTGTTTTCGAGCAGAAGGAAAGAGATAATCTCGGCTACGACTGGCACGACTGCATTTATCCGCCCGATTTTGAGCGCCTCGGCATCCCTCTGCCCGAATGTGACGAAATCATACCGTTTTACGGCTCCGTTTATACCAACCCCGCAAAGACCGTGAAACTCAGGGTTGATTTGCCCGAAGATTCAAAACTCAGATGTATCGACCGCATCTTTCTTCTCAATCACCTTGCGGACCTTGCCATTTCGGCAGGTGCCGAAATCCGTTTCGGCGTAAAGGTAAACGGCGCGGTTACAAGAAACAACGAAGTCACCGGACTTGACACCACCGAAGGCATTTTCAATGCCGACCTCGTAATAGATGCGGCGGGGCTTGATTCCCCCGTAAGAAGGAGCCTGCCCGAAAGCTGGGGCATAATCCGTGAATTGCCCGAAGACGATGTCTTTTATACATGGCGCGGCTATTTTGAAAACAAGACCGGTGAAGTCAGCGACCCCGCGCAGACCATATATTTCTACCACTGCGGCAAACCCGGTATGGACTGGAATGTTACCGACAGAAATTTCATAGACATACTTGTAGGCAGGTTTTATCCCATAGGGCAGGAGGACGTTGATGAGGCGGTAGCCGATGTGCGCGCCGATCTTCCCTTTATGGGCGATAAACTCATCAGGGGCGGCAGTTTCGAAAAGATACCTCTCAGGCTTCCACTTCCTCTGTTTGTATGGAACGGCTATGCCGCTGTAGGCGACAGCGCCTGTATGACCGAGCCGATGAGCGGATCCGGTATCAACAACAGCATCAACGCCGGCGCCTATCTTGCCGAAACGGTTGCCGGTGCGCGCGGCGGCAAACTTACCCTTGAAGTGCTGTGGAAATATCAGTATAAATATTTCAAAAATTACGGCGAGCATCATTTTTCACCTGAAATCGTGCGCAGGATGCTTCAGTCACTTTCCGCGCAGGATATCGATTATTTCTTCGAAAAGAGAATCCTTACGGAGAAAGAACTCAAAGCGGGCGGCATCACCGCTTCTTCCGTGTCGGAGACGGTGAACAGAATTATCGCTTTCATTCCCAAAATCAATCTTCTGCCCGCGCTCTCGGGCGTGCCGTATAAAAACGGCATAGCCGAAAAGGTGAAAAAACTCATGCCTCAGAAGTATTCCCGTGACGCTTACCTCAAGTGGCGAAAAGAATTTGAAAGGTTATAATGAAAATGAATATATTTATTGAATGGGCGCTTCTCTGCCTTGCCGCAGAGGCTGCCGTAATTGCGGTGCACCTGCTTCTGCGCAAAAAACAGAACAGCAGAAAAGCGCGTATAATCACAATCATCTCTGAGTTTCTTGTTTCTGTTGCCTGCGCGACGATTGTATTGGCTGGCCCCGTTTCATTCAGACCCGTTCAGCCCTTCCTTTTTGCGCTTTATGCGGTGCTCTTCGCGGATGCTTTGGGCCTTACCGTTTATTATCTGATTTGCGCCATAGCGAAAAAAGAGAGAAAGACCGTTATCAGCCGAGTGATTTGCGCCGTTTTTGCCGTCGCTTTCATTGTTTACGGCACGGTGAATATGCAGATTGTAAAACCTGATTACCACACATATTATTCGCCCAAAATCAGCGGCGAAACAAAAATCGTGTTTGCGGCGGATATACACGTCGGCGGCTCACAGCCCTTTGAAGTAACCGAAAAGACGGTGAAGGCAATGCTTAGCGAAAACGCCGACTGCATTATACTCGGCGGCGATATCACCGATGACTACACTACCGCTGAAGAAATGAAGAATATGTTTGCTCTCTTTGCAGGGAGCGAAACACCCGTTTACTATGTTTACGGCAATCACGACAGGCAGGCTCACGCCGACTACGCAAAAGGCAGGCAGTTTACGGAGGAAGAACTCGCTGAAACCCTTGCCGCCTGCGGTATCACGGCTCTTATTGATGAATATGCCGCCGTTAATGATGAACTTGTTATTCTCGGCAGGGAAGATGATTCCGTCAGCACCAGAAAAGACATCAAGGATTTGCCTGCAAATCCAAATGAAAGCGCCTACCTCGTTGTTGCCGACCATCAGCCCGTAAAAGCGGATGAAAATCTTGAAACAGGTATGGACTTGCAGCTTTCCGGCCACACTCACGCCGGTCAGCTTTTCCCGCTCGGTTTGCTTTACAGAGTTATCGGAGCATCCTGCGGAGAGTATAAAACGGGTAACGCTCTGCTCTATGTCAGCCCCGGTGCCTGCGGCTGGCGGATGCCTATAAGAACACAGTCGCAGTGCAGATACGAAGTAATAACCCTTATGCCTATGAAATAAAAAAATCCCGGTTTCGTAAGGGCGGAGGGTCATAAAACAGTAATGCCTCAAAGAGCGACCTTTGCACATCTTATGCAGGGTTTCCTCCTCGGAATACAGCCAAGTATTCCTCGTCGTCAAAACCTGCAAAT